>MAAB01029566.1_pt1 | contig 101089 bp, 78 predicted proteins | sample 1115991 | NCBI WGS metagenome assembly MAAB01 (sample SAMN04961124, study PRJNA320927) | seawater metagenome | isolation source: sample BD02T18 sea water enriched with oil for 18 days | place: USA:Gulf of Mexico | collected 2013-07-27
ATCAACTAAACGTATAGCCAAGCGAGTCAAAAAAGGATTTCAAGGTTATCCGCAAATATCACTGGCGTATTTTGGCGAGTCAATTAATTGTGCAAGCCAAGTTGTCATAAGTTTTATCCAGGAAGAAGGTGCTCCGGTACAAGAGCAGACATTCTCCAGCAAAGGAGATGCAAGGGAAGATGAAACCATACAAACAACGTTATTGAAAATTATTGAGCGCGCTGAAGCAAAAACGGTATTAGAGGCCGCAAGTGTTACTCTTAAAAGTTAATGAAACATGAGAATTATTTGCGAGGGTTTACGATGAGCAACAAAGAGAATTAGATGAAAAATTTACTTAAAGTTATTCAGTACGACATGCTAGATTTTATTGAAGGTGAAGATGAAAACGAGACGGAATATAGCGCAGAAGATGTGACACTTTGCATCACTAGTCTGCTAGAGTTTATGTCAGTGATGGAATCTGAAGTACAAACAGTAGAGAGCGCAAAAGAACATATTGAATCGCTAGTTCTGTCTCTAAACTCGTTAAATCACCAGTGTGGTGACTGTTTAATAGAGACCGGCCAACGTGAAGATATCTGTCAGTTTATTCAACAAGTCATATCTGCTGCCAATATCGAATTTGTTGGTGATGTGACAGAGCAATGGCGAGAGTGGTAATTGATATAAAATGAGCAATGCAAATGTAGCAATCATTACTGGTGCAGGTCGAGGTATCGGCGCGGCGAGCGCAAGACTTTTTTCTCAAAAAGGCTATGCCGTTTGCATTAACTACAAATCTGATGAAAAATCAGCTAAGCAACTCGCTAAATCAATCAGAAATGACGGTGGTCAATGTATTACCGTACAAGCTGACGTTTCCTGCGAAAGTGATGTAGAGCGCCTGTTTTCTACCGTAGACAAAACCTTAGGTACAGTGACAGTGTTAGTTAATAATGCAGGTATTTTGAAAAAACAGTCTCGATTAGAAGAGATGACAGCCGAACGCATAAATTCGATACTAACGACTAACGTGACGAGCTATTTTTTGTGTTGTCGTGAAGCAGTTAAACGTATGTCAACCCGCCACAACGGTTTAGGCGGCGTTATTGTTAATGTATCTTCTGGCGCTGCTCGCTCTGGCTCACCCAATGAGTATATCGATTATGCTGCGTCAAAAGGTGCAATAGATACCTTGACTAAAGGGTTATCACTTGAGGTCGCTGCAGAAGGCATTCGTGTAAACTGTGTTAGGCCAGGTTTAATTTACACCGATATGCATGCCGATGGCGGCGAGCCTGAACGTATTGAACGATTAAAAGATATTATTCCATTGCAAAGAGGTGGGCAACCTGAAGAAGTGGCTGAGGCTATTTACTGGTTGGCGAGCGAGAAATCCTCATTTTCTACCGGTAATTATTTAGACTTGGCAGGCGGTTTGTAATTCAAGATGAGGACTAGTTGTTTAGTTACTCATCTTAAATTACCAGGAAATGAAATAGGGTCATTAACCCGCCGTTAGGGGAGCAAGAATTTCATCTGGAATAGGTTGTAAACGCTTTTGTTTATCCAAACAAACCATTTCTATATCACCAATCACTGCAGCTTTACTGGCGTTGGGCCGCCATAATTCTTGTCGCCACAACGTTTTGTATTTACCTTCAAACTGGTAGCTAGTACGTACATCGCAAATCTCAGCAAATTCGACGCCATCTTGAAAGGTTAAGTTGGCTTTATAGACAGCAAAACCTAACCCTTTTTCTTGCCATAATGTTGCTAGTTTATCACTGTCAATCACATGTTCACGGGCCCGTTCAAAATACTTGAGAAAATTGGGGTGATATACCACGCCAGAATGGTCAGTATCTTCATAATATATTTGCACTGGGTGATGGTAAATTTTACTCATTTTATTTCCATAGGTATGCTTCAAAAAACCGCTACAAGGGCTGAAGTCTTATTAGTTACTAACTTTCAATGAAAGTTTAAGTTGTTTCATGCCTTCTTCTATTGATATCAGCGGTGTGTAGCCTAAATCTTTTTTGGCAGCACTAATATCAAAGTAGTGGCAAGTTGAGAGTTGTCTAGCTACAAAGCGTGTCATTACCGGCTCGTGCTTGATATTCAATGTTTTATATAGCCATTCCAACGTAGCACCAACAGCATACGCTACGCTAGTAGGCACTCTTTTAGTGACGGGCGGTAAATCAACACAATGCAGAATTTTATTAAGCATAGCGGCCATCGTAATAGGCTGATCATTGCTAATAAAATAGGCTTTACCACTACAAATTGCTTCAGGTCTGTTTATAACGACGGCTGCTAATATGTGCGCATAAGCAGCGTTATCAACAAAAATAGTATCAACAAGCTTATCTTCGTTGCCGACAAGTTTTAACTTACCTGCTCGGGCACGCTCTAATACTCTAGGAACTAAGTGAGGATCATTTGGTCCCCAAATCAAATGTGGACGTAGCGCTACTGTTTTTAAAACCTTCTCACTTTTCACGCTTTTAGAGGGCTCTTCAGCATGGCCATGTGCTTGCCTCGGAGGGGTTGAGGCAGCTAACACCAGTTGCTCTGCTAATGCTTTAGACTCACCGTAGAAGTTTAAAAATGTATGGGCATAGGATGTTGACTCATCAATGCCTGCCTCATCAACACCCGCAAATGTGACACTGGGCGTACTGGTATACACCAAGTGAGTGATATCAAGTTCTTGACAAGCTTGAATGACATTCTTAGCTCCTTGGACATTAGGTTCAAAGTAATCTGCTTTACTACCCCAAACCCCTGCTTTAGCTGCTACATGAAAAACCAGATCGCATGTTTTCATAGCTTCTTTAAGGCGAATATAATCGGTGATATCCCCTTGCACCATCTTAACGCCCATCTGATTAAGCTCAGGGTATTTCCCCCGAGCAAAACCTGTCACTCTAATGCCTGCTAAGCGCAATAACCGACAAATAGCTTTACCCAAAAATCCACCCGCCCCAGTAACAAACACATGATTAGCTTGCGCGGCTAACTCATCAAGTGGTGCTTGTATAACCTCATTAAAATGGGCGTTAACATCGGTACTGTTGGCTTTGCAATGCGTAGGGATAACACTACTTTGCGATTGTTCAATCATGGTAAAGCTCTAATTATGCTGTAAGTTAGTCAAGTTCTTGTTGTGCCCACATGGCAAGCTTTTCACGAAAAATCTTAGCGTTATGGCGGATATCTACAGGAAAATCATCATGAATCAAAAAGTGTGATATCGCCGATGTTTGTTTATTAGCGAGTGCCGATACTTTTAATGCTGAAAAAAGTGTTGCTTCATCAAAATTCTTATTTCTTTTAGCTTCATCGGTTAGCTCAATACAAAGTAAGGGTACACTTTTATGGTTAATTTTCACTCCAACTAAAGCGGTGCGCTTTACCGATTGATGGGTATTAAAAATACGTTCGCAGGGTATTGAAAATAAAATCTTTTTATCCGTTTCAACACGATGTGCTTTACGACCACACATCCACAGCATACCTGCATCATCAAGGTAACCCAAGTCTCCCATCCTATGACGAACAACATTAGCCGAAGAGCTTGTAGTATCAAGAATTTTGGCCTGGGTAGTGGCCGATGCCCGATTATAATATTGACGACTTACCATGTCGCCCTTAACAACGATTTCACCAATGGTGTTTGCTGGTAAAACTAAGTCGTCATGCCATGTTTCAATGACATTATCATTAATATCAATAATACTGAGTTCAACACCGTTCACCGGATGCCCCACACAAATACCACCACCATTATCGGTTATATGGCTGGTTGCAAGTAAATCTGAACTAGCTATTTTAGTTAATGGTAACGACTCAGTAGCACCATAAGACGTTAACACAGGAATATCATCGTTAAGTAGTTGAGTAAATCGGGCTATTGAGCTCAAAGTTGCGGGTGCCCCAGCAGAAATCACTCGTTGTAAACTACTTAATTTAACGACAGCTTTATTAACTGACTCAGTATCAGCATTACCAGCTGGAATATCAGTCACTCCCGCCTGCCCTAATACTTCTACCAATGCAGGATTAGCAAATAAATTCGTGCATCGATACTTTTCAATGGCGGCAAAGATAAAAGCAGGATTTGCCTTAATCGGTTTGCTTGCATCCATATCAGGCACAATTGAGGCCATGCCTAATGCGGGCCCAAAAAGTGAAAACAATGGAAAGGTTGCTAAATCACGTTCGCCTGGTTTAATGGCATAATCATCTTTAAGGGCAGTAATTTGTGCTTCAAACATTTTATGACTATAGACTACCCCCTTTGGGGTTCCGGTACTGCCGCTGGTAAATAGAATAGCTGACATCGCATCATCGCTGAGCTTTACCATTTCAAAAGAATTTTGTTCCGTTGTTTTCGCGTCATTTTTCATTGGATAACGAGTCAGTAACTTGGTTAAACTCATACCACCAATAAGCGAGGCGAATACATTTGCGCCAGCGCCCGAATTTGCCTCAGTCACTGTTAATAGTTTTTTTACGCTGGGCTTGCCCCAACCAAATATCAGTCTGGCAATATGCGCTTTTGGAATACCGATAAAGGCATCGGGAGCTGATTCAGAGAAACATTGTTTAAGGTTTTTAACGCCCATTCCTGGGTCCACTAAAATAGGTACAATGCCTGCTTTAAATAATGCAAATGTTAAGGCAAAAAAATCAATGCTTGGCGTTACCATTAACACTGCTTTCATACCTGATTTTAAGCCATAAGCCGTTAACGCATAGGCAATTTCATCACTACGTTGGTGTAGCGTAACAAAATCAATTTCTTGATAAGTAAGTTTGCCGCGTTGGCCTTTTTGTACGGCTACAGCTAACGCGTTGGGTGTTGCTATTGCTGCATGTGCGAGATGGCGACATAAATTAGCTTGATTGGGCTTATCCATGGTCTCTGTCATTTACACTTTACCTATTAAATAAGTCCTACTAGATTAGTTCTAAGCTAATTTGTCTTCGCTCGTCTTTAAGAAGTTACCTATTAACGGAACCACTTCATCGCTTGCATCTTCAAGAATGTAATGACCACAATCTTCAAACGCATGAACTTGTGCCTCGGGAAATCGTTGTTGCCACTCATCTAAAAAGTGCTTATCAAAAACGAAATCTTTTAGGCCCCAACAAATTATCATAGGCAGTTTATCAAACTGCGCTAAACTGCCGGCAATATCTGACACTAACTGATAATTTCTATCGCCGACTTTCAATGGAATGTCTTGAATAAAGCGTAAAGTAGAAATACGATTAGTCCATGAATTAAAAGGCGCTACATAAGCTTCGCGAACTTCTTTTGACATAGGCTTTCGCTTTACACCGATATATGAAGCTACGCTTGAAAAGGCATTTACCCCTCTTACGAGTGCCGTCCCTAACATAGTATTACGACCTAACCATAAAGCGGGTGGTAGTTTTTTAGCTTTAGGTAAATGAAAAGCGCCGGTATTTAAAATAACCAAGCGTTTAATTCGTTCAGGATAACGCGCAGCATAACCCATACCAATCATTCCACCCCAATCATGAACTACTAGGGTAATATTTTCTTTTATCTCTAAATGCTCTAATAATGCTTCGAGATCATCTATACGGTTCGCTAATGTATAATCATAGCCATCATCATCCGGTTTATCAGACAAGCCACAACCAATATGATCAGGTACGATACATTGATGATTCTTGCTAAGTTGGTTAACTAGATTACGGTAATAAAAGGACCAACTTGGATTGCCATGAACCATTACAACAGGAGAGCCCTGCCCTTCATTAACATAATGGTATTGATGACCATTACGGTTGATATAATTACGTGTAAACGGGAAGAGTTTTGTTAATTTATTTTCTAACATACTTTTTGGCATTGTATCAGACATAGTTACCACTTAAGCCCCAACATCATGCAATTTAAACCACTGCCTATCCCTAAAAAGCTAACATTATCGCCTTTTTGTAAAAAACCTTGATCATGAGCCATAGCAGCGGTAACAGGTAACGAAACTGTGCCCATGTTACCTAGACGTTGAAAGGTAGGAAATTCTTTAGCGGCTGGTATATTCAACGCAGACAACACTTGCTTTTGGTTAGCAGCACCGACTTGATGACAAATAACTTTATCAACTTGCTCTTCAACCCACTCACGTTGTTCTAAAAAGTGTTCCCAAGTATCTTTAGCTAAAGAAACACCTTCTTTAAGTAAACTTACAGCGTCAGTACGCATAAACTCGCGGAACAGCTGTGGACCCACTTCTTTTAAACCCCATTGGCATAAATTGTTATGCTCGGGTGCTGATAAGTGACTAGCCCCTAATAATTGATGATTACGATCACCGTCTAGCTCTAAACTTCCATCAGTAAGCAGTACGGCAACAGCACCTGAGCCTCCCGTTAATGTCGCAAGAGAGCGCGCATAATTTTGCATGCTTGGGTCAGCGAGCATGTCATCAATAGTGACATCAACAATATGACGTGCGGATTCACACGATACAACAAGGCCAGCTTTAATTTGTCCAAGTTCAATTCGATTAGCAATATCTAAAATGCCAGATAGCACACCTAAGCAGGCATTACTAATATCATAAATTGCCGTATCTTTTAATACGCCAAGTTTAGCGGCAATTCGACAAGCGGTAGCGGGTTCATGCTGGTCACGACAAACCCCGGTATAAACAACGGCGCCAATATCTGCCGCTGCGATGCCTGTTTCATTCATCGCTTTTTCGGCAGCAACAATAGCACCATCTGAAAGAATATGATCAGATGGCCACCAACGGCGTTCTTCAATCCCAGTTAACGCAGTGAGTTGCCCCATAGGTATACGAAACTTTTGATATAACGGGGTCAAACGAGATTCAAGCTCTGTACTGGTTACCACTTCAGGGGCCAATTCATACGCTAAGCTATTAATAAAGACGCGGGAATATTTCATTTATGTGACTGTTGCTTATTATGTCTAGGTTATCTGTTGCAATACACTGTAAATCCATCGATGTATTGAGGAAACATGCGAACTAAGTAACCAATGTTAATTATTTATGACTCTGGGGCGCCATTTGAGCAAGAATATGCCAAGGATTCAACCAAAAACATGATTTATCGATAATCTACCTGTAAATTGGTTAAATAATTTCATGTTATCCTCTGTGAGCCCTAATTAGCCATTGTCATAATATCAAAATAAAAAGGCCCTCATCATGAGGGCCTAGATAAATATTTTGTGTTAATTCACCGTTAAGTTCTCTTCGTAACTATTCTTTAGTCAAACATGCTGAGCGCATTGTTCGAGATACATACAACAAAAATAGTGCAAACAAAGCAAAAACGGACAAACTACCACTGCTTGATTTTTCAGGGGTAACATCAAGTGAAATGGTACTGTTGTCAACAACAGCTATGCCACCAGGATCATCAATAACACCGTTTGCAATACCATCCAGATCATTGGCACCACCATCTTCAATGAATAATTTTAAACAGGTATCTCCTACATTAAGACCTGCTTGGTATAGCTCACTATGCGGTGCTGGGCAAACACCGTTAACAGCTGCACTGGTAAAAATGGCATTATTGCTATCTTCGACAAAATCAACCCATTGATTTTCCGCATTTACCTTACGGTAGACAGAGTATTCAACTATCGCGTCAGATAAAGGCAATACAATGGCAACTGAACGACCAAAAGGTGCAATATCATGTATTTCAAAATCAAAATAACCCATGGTGTTCTCTAAGTTATCTTGCTCAACTAAACCTGTTGCTAAGATTTCTTGTAGTGTAAGCGCTATACCATCAGAGCTTTGCAGTCGCGCAAACTTACCTAGTTTTAATTGTAATCCTGGCTCTGTTTCTACTAACTTCACTAATGAAGCATCAATGTGTAATGGCTGTACGTAGGGGATGGTTGAATTATCCATGTATGCAGGTAATCCATCAGCGTCCTCATCACTGTAACCTTCAATCAAATCACTGATGCCGTCTCTGTCACTATCTAAACCACGTAATGTTCTTTGAGTCGCCAATAAAGCGATAGAAAGCTGTTTAGTTTGTGACAACTCTTCGGTTCCACTATTGGTGCTATTACCGCTATCTGTTACCGTGACACTAAGATTAATCAGACCTTTGTTTTCTTCCGGCACACTTAAACTATCTACTGCAAAGCCAAATTGTAATTTATCGGTTGAAAGCACTGCATTTAAATACTCTGGAATTTGCCAATCAATTTGATGGGTATCTTGAACATTCGAATCCTTAATGTCCAAAACAACTGTCACTTCACCATCATTCATCGCAATACTAGGCACTTGTATGCCCTTTTGCCAAAGAGTTAACTTAATACTTGGCGCAATATTACCTTCTGTCACGGTAATAATATGTTTCGCATGAACACCCGCATTTACCCCTTGCTCAAAACTAATAATGAGTTGTTCATCACCCTCTACTTGAAAATCATTATTAACCTCGATATCGATAAAACCCGCACTGCCCTGTGCGATTACAATCTTGTTATCGGCAATAGTGTAATCCGCATTATCGACAGTACCTGTGATTGTCAGTGGTAATGTCACGGGATAAGCCGGCGCCTCACCTGATAACACTACTTCTACTCGAGCAATCCCACCTTCAGCAACAACTTGTGCAGAGGAGAAGTTTACTAAAGGATGAATATTTAGCACTTGCGAAACATTGGAAATATTACCGGCGTTGTCTACTGCTCGCCATGATATTGGGATCAAACCTGAACTAACATTTTTAGCCCCTGTCTCAAAGCCAAGTGCCGTTAAACCACAACAGTTTATGCCATCAAGTCCATCACGTACGCTAATACTGGTTAATTCGATTAACCGCTGTAAAGTTAATTGCGTAAAAATATGATCAGCATTGATGTGCACCGCTTGTGGCGGGGTAATAATAGGCGCGTAATCATCACGCAGAGGATGAGTACCCGCTAACGCTTCTGCTGCATTGTTAACCCCATCAAAATCGGTATCTAGCAGTCCATCATCGACATTTAGTGGGTCAAAATTATGCAATAATTCAAATTCATCACTCATGCCATCACCATCATCGTCTAAGTCGGCATTATTGCCAATTAAGTCGCCATCGGTGTCAAACTGCTCATTAGCATCTAACGGCAGCTGATCTTGAAAGTCTGAGACACCATCATTATCATCATCACTGTCAAAAACATTGCCTAAGCCATCACCATCAGAATCAAACGCTTCAACTGGGTTGTTAGGAAAGGCATCTTCGATATCTCTGATACCATCATTGTCATCATCGCTATCAGCATTATCACCTAAGCCATCATTGTCAGCATCAAGCCATTCTGTTGCATCGAGAGAAAATAAATCGATATTATCAAGATGACCGTCACCATCATCATCAGTATCAGCATTGTTCCCTGTACCATCTCTGTCGGTATCAAACCATTCTAGCGGGTCATTATCAAAAGCATCTACTGCATCAGAAAAACCATCATTATCATCATCACTGTCCGCATTATCACCTATGCCATCACCATCACTGTCGTATTGCTCGTTAGCATTTAGCGGGTAACTGTCATCGCCATCTAAAACGCCATCACCATCATCATCGGTATCGGCATTATTGCCCGTTAAATCACCATCAGTATCAAGCCATTCTGCGGGGTTAAGTGGAAAAGCATCGATACTATCGGGGTAACCATCACCCGCTAGGCTGACATTATGGGTATCATCATCTGAGTCTGCATTATCACCGACACCATCACCATCATTATCAACTGATTCTAATGGGTCAAACGGAAAAGCATCGAGCCCATCTAGGACACCATCATTGTCATCATCAGTGTCTGCTACATTGCCAATACCATCGCCATCACTATCTCGATCTTCAAGTAAATCAAGCGGAAAAGCATCTATCGCATCAGCAATACCATCATCATCATCATCACTATCAGCAAACCTGTTTCCTAAACCATCGCCATCAGTATCTTCCCATTCAGTCCCATCTAACGGAAAGGCATCTGTTGCATCAGGCAAACCACCTATCGCCATATCACCATCATCATCGGTGTCAGCATTATTGCCAATGCCATCACCGTCGGTGTCTACATATTCATTTAAGTCTAAAGGAAAAGCATCAGCGCCGTTTGCAATACCGTCACCATCAATATCAGCATCACTATTATCGCCAAAGCCATCACCATCTAAATCGAATTGCTCTGTGGCATCTAAAGGAAAGACATCAGTGACATCCAATTCTCCATCGCCATCAGCATCTGTATCTGGTCCATCACAAATACCATCACTATCAGTATCGAGACGCTCTAACGGATCTAAAGGACACGCATCGACTCCATCTTGAACTCCATCACCGTCATCATCATCATCAGCATTATTACCTATACCATCATTATCAGTATCGATTGTTTCTGATGCATCTAGGGGCAAATCATCAGAGATATCAGCAAGACCGTCACCATCATCATCGGTATCAGTATTATTACCAATACCATCGCCATCAGTGTCATACCATTCAGTATTATCGTAAGGAAAAACATCAAGGGTATTCTCAATGCCATCATTATCAATATCAGGATCTTGCGCATTACCCATGCCATCACCATCAAGATCTGCATTAACATTAAAATCTAACGGGAAAGCATCACTACCATCATTGACACCATCACCATCATCATCAATATCAGCATTATTACCAATGCCATCAAGGTCAGTATCAATTGTCTCAAGTGGGTCTAACGGAAACTGATCATAAACATCAAGTACGCCATCTCCATCATCATCGGCATCAGCATTGTTACCTATGCCATCAAGATCAGAGTCCAAACTTTCTTGCAAGTTAAGTGGAAATACATCAAGAAGATCAGGAACACCATCGTTATCGTCATCGGTATCGGTATTGTTACCTAAGCCATCATTATCAGTATCTAGCCATTCGCTGGGATCTTTTGGTAGGGGATCATAAATATCAATGGCCAAATCACCATCATCATTATTATCAACACTATTGATTAAACCATCACCATCAATATCATTGTCGCTATTATTGCCTATACCGTCCCGATCGGTATCAATCCACTCAAGTGGATCACCCGGAAAAAAGTCGACGGCATCATCATAGCCATCACCATCAGTATCTACAGCAAAAGCACTGGTACTCATGACAAGGGTAAGTATGCTTAACAATTTAAAGCGACGTATTTTATACTTCAACACACGTTTCTCCACGGAGAGTATTATCTGGAATCAACACCAGATAGTGATGTCCCATAACTTATGCAAAGCTATAAGACACAAAAGAATATAGGGGTAGAAAAATTTTTTATTGCAACAATCCGTTTGCAAGCTTTCTTTATAACGGCCAATCTACATCTAACTTGAATAATTAACGTTAGTAGCCAATTTGGCGACCAAAACGATAATTAAAGCCGATAAATACCGTGCTGATGCTGCCAAAATCAGAATAGCTAGGATAATGTTTGACACCTATATGCATAGCAGAGTTTTTGGTAAAGCTTTTTTGAAGAGAAATAGACAACACAGGATTGATATCTCCTTGCTCTGCAAAGTAAACATCATCTAAATTAAGTTCAGGGTCTGGAATGAGTTTATTTTCACTGAGGTTGATAGATGCGCCCAATTGAAATTCCAGCATAAGGCTAGTGATAAATTTATTATAAGACTTAGGGTAATATCGATAACCTAACGATAAATCGACCGTTTGCAAGGTGAAGTCAAAACCTGCTTTGTCCCACACTTCACTTGTTTCATCCAAGTCACTAATTTCCACCTGTTCAAAGCGGTTATAACTAACCTGCCAATTAAACGCTTTTTGATTAAAGAATTCATCGCCAATGGAGAGGCTATAACCATAACTTTTATCCTGATCAACTTTATGCAGTTGCACTGAGCTTTCTAATGCGTAGCTATTGCTTGCCAGCATAGCAATAAAAACACATAACACTTGTACGATATACGGAAGTTTTTTCGAGGTCACTACTTTACACTCCTGCCAACATTTTGTCGGTATTTAGTCAGTATTAGCGGGACTACTAATAAATGGAGTTAAGCAATTATCACACCAAAAATATTTTTGACTACCGTACAACTTTAAAGCAACAGCTTTATTGCTTATTAGCCCTAGGTTCTGAAAGGGTAAATTGGAGATGAACTATAGAAGAATGATAGATTGATGAGTGAAATATTATTTCTGATTGGAATTTTATACTTAACCTTCGCTTATAGCCACCCTACTTGATTATACCTAATTCAGTGCATTCAAGTAGAGTGAGTTGATAACCATTTAACGTCCTAACACCACCCCTTCTCGGCGTGGATCTGCGCCGCCAACGAGCCCAGTTTTCGTCACTTCAATCGCGTGTAAACCACTATTTAACGCTCTAACTTTCACAGTATGTCCCCTCGCTTCAAGCGCTGGTTTTAGTTTAGCAACATCAGTATCTAACTCTAACGTAGTAACGTAATTTCGGTTAGTTACTTTGGGCAAATTAATAGCCTGCTGTACATTCAGCTGCCAATCAAGTACCCCGATAATGGTTTGCGCAACATAATTAATAATACGACTTCCCCCAGGTGCACCAAGAATTAAACGTAATGAGTTGTCTTCATTGAACACCATCATTGGCGCCATAGAACTACGGGGTCTTTTTAAAGGCTCTACTCGATTAGCTACCCAATTTCCATTTCGTTTAGGCGCCAGAGAAAAGTCAGTTAATTGATTATTTAAAATAAACCCCTGCACCATTAGAGCTGAGCCAAAACCATTCTCAATACTGCTGGTCATCGAAATGGCATTACCTTGTTTATCAACGACAACCAAGTGGGTGGTTGATGGTCTTTCAATAGCGTTATCATTCGCTAACTCCAAACTCTTTTCTGGCTTACCTGCTTTAGCTTTACCCATGTCTCTTTTTTCATTAATTAAAGCAGCACGTTTAGCTAGGTAATCTTTTGCTATCAACCCTTTAACAGGTACACTAACGAAATCACTGTCGGCAATATATTTATTTCTATCAGCAAAGGCCAATCGTGAACTCTGCGTTAATAGGTGTATCGCATGCAGAGAATTCGGCGGATACTGGGCAAGTTCAAAGGATTGTAATTGTGCTAAAATTTGAATAACACTAATACCACCCGAGCTCGGCGGTGCCATGCCACATACCTTAAACTGATGGTAAGGACCACAGACAGAAGCGCGTTCTATAGCCTGATAATTTTTCATATCATCAAGACTTAACAGTCCAGGTGAAATCACTGACTGTTGCACCTTTTCAACGATTTTTTTTGCTATCCAACCTTGATAAAATACTTCAACACCGTCTTTAGCAATACTTTTTAAGGCTTTAGCCAATTTAGGGTTTTTTAAAGTATCACCTGCTTTGATGCCTGTGCCATTAGGTGAAAAATAGTTTTTAATCTCCGGTAAAAGATGAATACCTGGGTTAAAATTCATCCCTAATAGCTTTTCTAACCGTTGTGAAACAATAAAACCATCTTCCGCTAATGTTATTGCTGGTTGGAATAACACTTGCCAAGGCAACACACCGAACTGTTTATGCGCTTTATCAAGCGCTGCGAGTAGGCCTGGCACACCAACAGATTTACCGCCAACAACGGCTTCAGACCACCTAAGTGGTTTGCCATTGTCATCTAAAAATAATTCACTAGTCGCATTTTGGGGCGCTGTTTCTCTGCCATCAAATGTTGTTAGTTCTTGTTTTTTATTATGCCAATGCAGCATAAAAGTACCACCACCAAGACCTGATGACTGTGGCTCTACTAAGCTAAGTACGAGTTGAGCAGCAATAGCAGCATCAACAGCACTGCCGCCCTTATCAAGCATGGCTAACCCTGCTTTACTTGCGTATGGATTGGCAGCAACCACCATATATTGATTAGAAAATACCGCTTTCTTTTGATTAAACCCCGTTGCCGCTTCAGGTTCTCGGATTTCACGTTTAGCCAGCGCGGCCTGACTCATAAAAAGATGAGTAACAATAAATACGAGTAGAGAAAGTCGCAATAAAAATGAACGATGAATCATCAAGTTTCCTTAAGAGGTTTGTTCGCTGGTCTAAAAGATAATTGGAACTGGTTAAATTGTTGAAATTTTTCAAGCAGTGGCTGGTATTTACCTGCTTGTTCTGGCTTAATCGGTAGCGAATTACCCTGCTCTGCTGAGTCATAATGCTGTTCAAGCAGTGCTAAAGCATAACAGCTTGCTTCTAAACTAGATAAAGCATTTTTTTTAGCTACTTTTCGAATCAGGTATTGACCCGCATTTGCTAACTCATCAGGTAAACATACTTGCGGTAACTGTTGTAACTTAGTTGATAACATAAACATGCGATATGCTTTTTTCCATGTTCCATCAAGGATAACTAAACAAAGCGGCTTGGCATCAAGTTCAGTTTTATCAAGACTAGTCAATTGCGTGACAACATGTTGATCAAGTGTTTGCGCTTTCTCACCAGGATAAAGTAAAACGAGCTGATACTGCTGCATTATTTGTAAGAAACAAGCTTCTTTATCAAAGTCCTCACCGACAATAACGTGGCAAGATTGTAATGATTTAGCTAACAAAGCCACAGTACCTTTTGTCTGAGATACTTCACTGGGATGTTGTAGTACAACAAGGTGAATATTATTCGCAATATCTGCACTAAAAGAACAAATACACGCTTTTTTAGGCCGCAGACAACTAGGGCAAAGTATTCGTGACATAGAGTAGTAAAATAAAGCACAATGAATGAAGCTGCCATTGTATACTTTATTAGTGATTTATAAATACTTTTGAAGCTATTACTAATAAACAATCATTAAATACCTGTTGCTTTGTAAAATTTCTATTTAATCAAAAACACTTAAACACATGACTTTATCCTTAAAAAATCTTCCTCTAAAAAAACAACACTGCATACTTGTTACTATCATCGCTATCTTGGCGATAATTGCCTATTTCTTCGATGATGCGATTAGCAATCTTTTCGTTTATCAACACCAATTAATTAGCCAAGGTGAATTATGGCGTACATTCACTGGACACTTTTTCCATACCAATGGTGTTCATCTCTTATTAAACTTAGCCGCGTTAGTGCTTTTATGGGCTTTACACGGTCATTTTTACACTGTAAAAAACTACAGTTTACTCTTTATTATATCAGCGTTAATTTGCAGTGCAGGGATGTTTTATTTTTCACCTGAAGTTCGTCAATATGTTGGTTTGTCAGGTGTTTTACATGGTATTTTCGTTTTTGGTGCCATCATGGATATTCGGCACAAAGATAAAACAGGCTATTTATTATTTATTGGGCTTTGTCTAAAAATTGCACATGAACAATTTTTTGGAGCAAGTGAACAAGTATCGACACTAATTGACGCTAATGTCGCAATCGACGCACATTTATGGGGTGCTATAGGCGGATTACTTTTTAGCTGTTGCTACCTACTATATTTACTTCCCCTAAAAAAGGTTCCCGCTAATAAAAGTGAGCATTAAAAATGGCAAAAAAAAGACCTACGGTGTGAGCCATTGGTCTTGATTAATATTTATTATGTCAGTCAATACGTTAACTTTTATTTGTTTTTAAAAACCATTCGGGTTTTCAGACTGCCAGCGCCAGGTATCTTGGATCATCGCGGTTAAATCGTATTTAGCCTGCCAATCTAATAATTCATTTGCTAACGTTGCATCAGCATAAACAGTAGCTAAATCTCCCGCTCTGCGAGGTACTATTTGATAAGGAATATCTTGCTGACTAATGTCTTTAAAGGTATTCACTATTTCTAACACTGAAGTACCGTTGCCTGTTCCCAAGTTAATCGCCTGACAACCTTTAACCGTGCCTTTTGCATGACCTAGACTTTCTAACGCTTTCACATGGCCTTGCGCTAAGTCAACCACATGAATGTAGTCACGGACACCGGTACCATCTTGGGTATCATAATCATCACCAAACACTTGTAGCTGCGCTAAGCGGCCAACTGCTACTTGTGCAACATAAGGTAATAAATTATTCGGAATGCCGTTAGGGTTTTCACCTATTAAACCTGATTGATGAGCGCCAATAGGGTTAAAGTAACGTAAACAAGCAATCGACCATGACGCATCACTTTTGGCTAAATCAAAAAGGATATGTTCGACCATCAATTTTGTTTGACCATAAGGATTAGTTGCAGAAGTCGCCATCGTTTCATTCAAAGGGGAAACATTATTGCCATAAACCGTTGCTGATGAACTAAACACTAGATTCTTAACCTGATGTTTCGCCATAACTCGCAATAACGTAATCGTTCCTGATACATTATTTTGATAATACGCTAATGGAATTTCATTAGACTCACCAACCGCCTTTAAGCCAGCAAAATGAACGACCGCCTCGATATTATGCTGTTCAAAAACATGCTCTAGTGCATTTTCATCACAAACGTCAGCTTTAATAAAGGTAACCGTTTTATCGGTTATTCGCTCAATACGTTCGAGTACTTTAGTTGACGAGTTAGATAAATTATCAACAATTACAATATCTTGCTCATTGCTACTTTGCAATAATTCAACAACAGTATGACTGCCAATATAACCAGTACCACCCGTGATTAATAAACTCATGATATCCCTACTTTTTCGCTAATTTACTGAAATAGTTTTTAAATTAGACCACTAATTACCACTAAAACAGTCCAACTTGATATTAACTATTTTAGCGCTTAGTTTTTGACTTTGATACTAATTTTTATACTTGAATGTAGGCTCTCAGAAATAGGTTATTATCTAAGCACGGTAATAGTGCTCAACATGTTGTATAAATTTTGCTAATTGGCTCTTAGGGAGAACATTGATACCGGCCGCTGCTGCTCTGCCGCCGCCAGTTGGAAACTGGGCACAAATATCACCAGCACCTTGTTTATTATTTAACGGCGCCCGTAAACTTAAAGTATAACTTTGCTCAGTTTGATCATCACTTGTCGATGGTTTATCAACTTCATTTGGGTTGAGCGTAACAACAATATGCGCTTTATCTGGTGCTTGATTCGCTAAGTCATTGCCAAAAACGCCACTGACTCTGCGAGACCACGCTGCATCTTCAAGCATTATGGTTTTAACCACCTCATTATCACTCAAAACATCTGCAGTGCGCGCTTTAGCCATATCGGCTAAATAGGCCATTTTGAGCTGACAAAAAATAGAATCTCTTTCATTGATTAAGACAAAAGGATCGGGGTATTCGAGTAACTTCTGGTAGAGCTCTGCGGGATGAAAGTGCAAATCACTTAATTCTTGTCCATAACCATTATAATTAATATACGTGCCTAACTCTTTAAGCTGATTTTGCTGAAATTCAGGTAAACCAAGTTTTTGCGCTAAATGACTGGCACTGGCCTGCATATTATCGCCAAAAGCAGCAGCAATTGCCCAATAGCTAAATTGTCCTTTTAAAAAGTCATTAACTAATAAACTGGTACACGTATTTGCATCAGTATTAAGTAGTGTCGTGAGTTTAGTTGATTTGGGAATATCACCTGTTCTATGGTGATCAACATAAAAGACATCTACTTGGTTAGCGAGCAGTGCTTGCAGCGCTTGATTATTTTTTTCTAAAGAGATGTCTAATACTGTTACCGTTGATGCTTTAGTTACATCAACGCGTTTAAGCAGGCTAATATCTCGTTTAACGCCGGTAATTAATCGCGATTCTTTAGGCGCAGCTAAGCGTAACTGGAGTAAGGCTATAATGCCGTCGGCATCGCCATTAAACACATCATAATGCATGTTACAAATATCCCTGATTTACTGAGTCAATTGGCGAATAATTATTGGCCTAACGAGTTTTCACGAATAAAGCCTTGCTTTATGAGGTAACCAACAATTTGCTCTGCACATTGCTCAACAGATTGCTCTGCTGTTTTGACGTGAATTTGTGGCGACGTAGGTACATCATAGGTTGAGTCAATGCCGGTAAAATCTTTTATCTCACCTGCTCTTGCCTTTTTGTATAACCCTTTAGGATCACGTTGTTCGCAGACACTGATAGGAGTATCAATAAAGACTTCGATAAACTCTCCTGCTTCAAGTTTCGCTTTGGCTAACGCTCTATCACTGGCAAAAGGAGAGATAAAAGCAGTTGAGACAATCAAACCGGCATCAAGAAATAACTTCGCCACTTCTGAAATACGGCGAATATTTTCAATGCGTGCTTCATCACTAAAACCTAAATCGCCATTAAGGCCGTGACGTACATTATCGCCATCAAGTAAATAACTATGACAACCTAATTTAAACAATAAGGCATCCACTGCATTAGCAACGGTTGATTTACCCGAGCCACTTAAGCCGGTATACCATAGTAATGCTGGTTTTTGTTGTTTAAGCTCCGCGCGTTGTTCTTTGCTGATTTGTTGGTTATGCCACACAGTGTTCTGTGTTTTCATACTCGTTGCTGTCATATTATCTGTTGTCATGCTAGGTAAGCTCTGTATTTGGCTGTCATTTGGTTTACTAAGAGAGTTACATAAGTCTGATTATGTAAAACAATTAACGACCAAGTTAACAGGAAAGTTAAAACGGATAAACAATGGGAATAACCAAAATTACCGTTGTGCTATAAATCAATGAAATGGGTAAGCCAAAACGGACAAAGTCCGTTAATTGGTAATTACCCGCGTTATAGACCATCACGTTGGTTTGATAACCATAAGGGCTGATAAAACTGCCACTTGCAGCAAAGGCAACGGCCATCACAAAAGGTGTTGGGTCTACGCCAAGACCTAGCGCAATGTTATATGCAATAGGAAACGCTAAGGCCGCTGCAGCACTGTTAGTGATGAGCTCTGTCATGGTCAATGTTAATAAAAAGATAATAACAAAAGCGATATAAATACTTTGACCATGTAAAAAACCTTCAATGTTTTGCGCTAACATTGCAGCAATACCTGTATTCTCAAGGGCCGACGCTAAGGTTAAAGCGCCTAGCACTATCATCCAAATTTCTAAAGGAAAACGGCGCTTTATTTCGTTAACCGACAGTGAATCACTGAAAATTAAAAAAGCTAAATAAATAAATAAACAGCTAAGTAAAGGTAACGGGGTAAAAACTGACACTAAAATACTGGTAATAAAGCCCCAAACCGTGGTGTGGTCACGCCAACCACTGAGCATATTATCGGCCTGGTGGCCGGATAATATATAAAAGTTTTTCGATAAATTTGGTCTGGTGGTAAAGTCTTGACCAACCGCTAACACCAGAAAATCCCCAGGTTGTAATACGATATCACCTAATTTACCCGATAATGCAGAGCCTTCTCGACGCACTGCAACAACCGCAGCATCAAAACGTGCGCGAAAACCGGCTTTTTTTAAGGTTTTCCCGGCAATGGTAGAATCCGCTTTAACCAGTACTTCCGTTAAATTATCTCGCAATAAATCATCTTGCTCGGCATATAAATTCAAACCGTCAAATTGCTGTAATGTTAGTACTTTTGAGATATCACCACTGAAAATCAGTTTATCCTGCGCAAGTACACGCTCTTCTGGGCAAACGGGTGAAATTAATCGACCTTGACGGACTATTTCCACTAAAAATAACGAGTCTAAATTTCTCAGACCATTATCTTCAATACTCTTACCAATTAGGGTTGATGAGGTGGCAACTTCCGCTTCAAGTAAATAGTCATTGGTGGTTAAATTATCATCCACCAAGGTTGGTAAAGAACGGCTGCGAATTAAAATGACAAAAAGACATAAAACAAAAGCTGCTAGGCCAATTAAGGTGAAATCAAAAAAGCCAAAACCCGCATGACCTTGCTTAATCAATAAGCTGTTTACAATCAGGTTGGTAGAGGTGCCCACTAACGTCAGGGTCCCCCCTAAGATCGCGGCATACGAAAGCGGCAGTAATAATTTCCCAGCATTAATAAGATTATTCTTTTTCACGGTATTAATCAGTGTCGCCACGACCGCCGTATTACTCATGATAGCCGAGGAAAAAGCCGTACCGAGTAATAAACGTAAAGTCGATTTTACTTTTGAGCCATTAAAAACACCGGCAGATAAACGTCTTAAAATACTGGTACGTTCAAAAGCGAAAGAGCACAATACTAACAAAACAAGGGTGACAAGCCCTGGGTTAACGGCATTGGTTAAAATATCATCAACGTTGACTAATGACAGTGCTAAACACAACAATATCGTCACAGAGAAAACTCGCTCTGGTACATGGCTGTATTTAACTAAGCTGATAAAAGTGGCAACAAACACACCTATCATCAACCACTGTTCTATTGTCATATAAAATGCCTTACCTAAAAAATTGATAACCACGGTGAAATGTTATACAAAATAAAAAGGCTATAAAGCGCTAACTTTACAGCCTTAAAGCTCCCCTAGCGCGAACAAATTCCCGCCTATAATTCATTTAACTCGTAGGTGGGATTTTAATCGCGCTGTGGGCTATTTAGTAATGTCGCGTGCACCCCAGTGTGGGAACTGCTTGCGAACTAAAGCATTCAACTCTAATTCAAACGCCGAGTACTCATGCGTTTCTTCATCAATAGCGTGGTTTATCATGCCTGCACCAACTGTTACATTACTTAGTCTGTCGATGATAATGAAAGCACCCGTGCCTTGATTGTCTTGATAAGCATCAAAATGTAGAGTTTCACCAGCTACGAAGTTAACGATACCGATATCATTCACCGCGAGTTGCGAGCTAGATAAACTTTCCATGGTGTTAACGTCATATTTGCTGACAATGTTTTGCGCATGACCTGTAGTCATTTTACTGCCGTGCTTGATAAAGTACTCTCGGCCCGGCTCAAGTTCATTTTCATGCATCCAAACAACCGTTGCACTAAACTCTTTTGCTGAAACAGGTAAACAGTCTTTTTTAACAATGATTTCGCCGCGGCTAATATCTATTTCATCTTCTAGGGTTAGCGTTACCGCCATGCCTTTATCGGCACGCTCTAAATTGCCATCAAAAGTAACAATTTCTTTGACGACACTTTCTTTACCTGATGGCAAGGCAACAATGGTGTCACCGACAAGTACATGACCCGAAGCAATAGTGCCGGCAAAACCGCGGAAATCAAGGTTAGGTCGATTCACATATTGCACTTGGAAGCGAAATTGAGTGAATTCATCTTGGGTTTTCACATCAATAGTATTGAGCAACTTCATCAAGGTTGCGCCCGGATACCATGGCATGTTGTCACTTTCTTCGACCACGTTATCGCCATTAAGCGCTGACATTGGCACAAAACGTACATCTGAAAAGGCTAATGACTCACTAAATTCACGGTATTCTTTTTTAATTTCTTGGTAACGTTCTTGAGAGTAGTCAACCAAATCCATTTTGTTTACCGCAACGACAATGTGTTTAATACCCAATAATGAACAAATAAATGAATGACGACGGGTTTGCGTCTGTACGCCATAACGTGCATCAATCAGGATAATCGCAATGTCACACGTTGAAGCACCTGTAGCCATGTTACGGGTATACTGTTCGTGACCTGGGGTGTCGGCGATAATAAACTTACGTTTATCCGTTGAGAAATAACGATAAGCAACATCAATGGTAATGCCCTGCTCTCGCTCCGATTGAAGACCATCAACAAGTAATGCTAAATCAACGGCTTCGCCTGTTGTACCTGATTTTTTAGAATCTTTTTCGATAGCGGCAAGTTGATCTTCAAAAATCATCTTTGAGTCATGTAATAAACGACCAATTAAGGTGCTCTTACCATCATCTACGCTACCGCAGGTTAAGAAACGTACTAACTCTTTATTTTCATGTTGCTTTAAGTAAGCCTGAATGTCTTCTTCAATTAAGTCTGATTGGTGACTCATAAGTTTATCCTTCCAAAATTGTTCATCAATAAAATGCTGTAAAATAAATGTGGCTTAGAAATAGCCTTCCATTTTTTTCTTTTCCATTGAACCGGCACTATCGTGATCTATCACGCGCCCTTGACGTTCAGAGGTTTTCGTTAATAGCATTTCTTGAATAATTTCAGGTAAGGTACTCGCCGTTGACTCAACTGCCCCCGTTAACGGGTAACAACCTAACGTTCTAAAGCGTACATTTTTCATCTGTATTTCTTCATCTTCGCCAATCGGCATACGGTCATCATCAACCATAATTAAGGTGCCGTCGCGTTCAACAACAGGACGTTTTTCAGCTAAATAAAGCGGTACAATTGGAATACTTTCTAAATAGATGTATTGCCAGATATCAAGCTCAGTCCAGTTAGATAATGGGAAAACACGTATGCTTTCACCTTTATTTACTTTACCGTTATAGATATTCCACAATTCTGGACGTTGGCTTTTCGGATCCCAGCGATGGTTTTCATCACGGAAAGAGTAAACACGCTCTTTCGCACGTGATTTTTCTTCATCACGACGTGCACCACCAAACGCAGCATCAAAACCGTATTTATTAAGTGCTTGCTTTAAACCTTGGGTTTTCATGACATCGGTATGCGTAGCACTACCATGGGTAAATGGTCCCATACCCATTTCAATACCTTCAGGGTTTTGATGCACAAGTAATTCAAAGCCGTAATCTTTCGCCATTTGGTCACGAAAAGCGATCATCTCTTTAAATTTCCAGTTAGTATCAACATGTAATAACGGAAAAGGAATTTTACCTGGCGCAAAGGCTTTACGAGCTAAATGCAGTAACACTGCCGAGTCTTTGCCGACAGAATACAACATCACGGGATTATCAAATTCAGCCGCTACCTCACGAAAGATATGGATAGATTCAGCTTCAAGTTTTTTTAAATGGGTTAAATTCATTGCTAATACAAACTTTATGAAAAATTAATGTCCTTATAATGCCATAAACAGATATATTTTCCATATAAGAAACGCATTCAATATAACCAAAAGTAATATAGATATTTATAGCGCTTCTATTCATTTTGATAATAGAGTGATATTGAGTAAAAGGTATGCGAGGAAATTTGAGGTTATATATAAAAAGTCAGCATTACTGCTGACTTTTAAACAATGGATCTGAGCTAAAAAAACTTAAATAGCTAATCTAGCTTTGTTTTCAGCAACAATCTTTTCCCCAATACCACTAACTTTAGTAAGTTCATTAACAGACTTAAAAGAACCAACCTGTTGTCGATACACAATAATGGCTTGAGCTTTAGTATGCCCAACTCCTTTTAGGGTGACCAACTGTTCAAAGGTGGATTTATTCAGGTTAACAACTTGCTGTTTTACTGCTTGTGCACTTTGTCCTTGTGCAACTTGACTTCCATTAGCCTCTTTAGCAAAAGTTAATGGTGAGCTCACGAGTAAAATTACGCCTAACGTTAAGGCAGCTATGGTTTTATTGAGGTGTTTCGGCTGATTATTCATCTTTAATTCCTTGTAAAGTAATCCATTAAACAACAACTGAATTGCCACTAATAAAAAACCTAGTAACAACGTAACAGTCATTACTAGGTTTAGATCGATAACTCTCTTTTGTCAAAATCCACATGAGCTATAAAAGAATCACTCGCTTGATCAATAGCCACTAATGATGTCTATTTTTAATGCCAGATAATCTTTGCTAACTGTTGTTCACCCTCAGCTAGATTCATTTGGATTATTTTATTATTTTCACCAATGGTGATCAAACGTGGAATGCCGCCTGAAGCAAAACGTTTGTAGATGCTTCGGTCATTATCAACCGCTAATGCGACCTTAATACCACGTTTATCTCGCCAAGTGCTAACAGTAGTAACGTCCTCTTCTCGAGCAATAGCGATGATTTCAATGTCATCACTTTCAAGTAATGGGGAATTATTTAACGCCTTAAGTAATCGGTTAGAATCATGGCACCAGGTCGCGAATAAAATAACCAACTTACGCTTGCCTAGTTGGTGTAGATCCACGGTTTCACCATCAATAGTCGAAATGCTTTCAATCGGTAATATATCGCCCGAATTAACGTATTCATCATGAATAACAGCTTCTGGTTGATTCAACGGTATCGCCTGACAAGCAGATAGAGCAATTGCTAAACTCGCCGTAAAAAATAAACGCTGTAATGTGCTCTGGGTGGTTTTAACCATGAAAGATGTCCCTATATATATTAATTGTGGTTAACTACCGGCTATTTAACCTTAATTCACGCTATTTTCCAATGAACAAAACAAAAATACGTATCTACTAGCGCTTTTGTTATAGCTTAATTAGAATAGCTGTCATTATTTTATCGCCTAGTTATTAATGTAAGGAAATCATGAGCAAAGCAAGTAACCTGTTGACCCCTGTATTGGCCAAGCGCCGTGGAAAAAATCCCGATAAGAAGAGTTGGCATAATTTACACGGTAGCAGCAGTAGTTTTGCCCTTTACCAAGCCGCACAAACGGCGAAAACACCGATACTATTGATCACAAGTAATACGCCTCAAGCCCTTAAAATTGAGCAAGAGTTACTTAGCTTAACAAAGAGTGATAGCCAAAATAAGGCAAAAATCTGCTTATTTCCCGATTGGGAAACACTGCCGTATGATAACTTTTCCCCGCACCAAGACATTATCTCTCAACGCTTGGCCACCTTGTATCATTTATCTCGTATGGAATCTGGCATTATTATTGTGCCGGTTACTACGCTAGTACAAAAGTTAGCGCCGAAACAATATATAGAAGCAAACAGTTTAATCATCAAACAGGGCGATAAAAAAGATTTACATCAAATGCGACAAGCGCTCGAAGCAAGCGGTTACCGTAACGTAGACCAAGTGTTAGAACACGGTGAGTTTTCTGCTCGAGGCGCCATTTTAGACCTTTTCCCTATGGGCAGTAATAAACCTTTTCGTTTAGATTTTTTTGATGATGAAATTGATGAAATACGACTCTTTGATCCTGAGAGCCAACGTTCGAAAGAAAAGATTGATGAAATTAACTTACTTCCGGCGCACGAATTTCCAATCGATGAAGCAGGTATCAATTTATTTCGCAGTCAATTTCGTGAACAGTTTAGTGGCAATATTCATAAAGAATCGGTTTATCACAAAGTTAGTAATGGCATATTGCCACCTGGTATAGAGTATTATCTGCCGCTTTTCTTCGATAATAAAACGCTTTGTGATGATAAAAAAGACAGCAACAAAGATGCTCTTCCATTAAGCAATACGCTTTGTGATTATTTAACTGATAATACCTTGGTCGTTATTAGTGGAGATATTGAACACTCATTAAAGCAATATTGGCTTGATATCGAATATCGCTATGAAAACAGACGTTACGACCCTACTCGACCTTTGTTACCGCCAGAACAGTTATTTTTAACGGCAGAATCACTTTATAGTGCCTTAAAACCTTTTGATCGTATCACCATTGCTGAACAAGCCCCAACCGAGACATTGCAAGTACAAATTAATGAAGATAAAACAAGCGGCCCACTCGTTACAACAGAGATTATTGCGGACACTACTAATGAAGTAAAAAGTAAAAGTAGTGACATATGTTTTGACGTTAACGCTTTGCCTGATTTAACCATTAACCATAAATTGAAGCAGCCATTTGAATTAATCAACCAATTCATCGTCAGTAAAGATACGCCAAGCAAAATTCTGTTTGTTGCACAAAGCCAAGGACGTCGAGAAAGTGTGCTTGAGTTACTTGAGCGTGACAACATCAAACCAGTACAATTTGACAATATTGATGAGTTTATCAATGCCAAAGATACTCTCGGTATTACTGTTAACAGCTTAAATCAGGGTTTTTCCTTCCAAGCGAAAGGCCATAGCCAGAAAAATGCTGTTGCCTTAGTTACTGAAGCCGAGTTGCTTGGAGACCACGTTTCACAAGCTAGAAGGCGCACCAAAGCCCAAGACTTACAAGCTGATGCTTTATTTAAAAACCTTGCAGAGTTAACTATTGGCCAACCAGTTGTCCATATAGAGCATGGTATTGGCCGCTACTTAGGTCTACAAACCATTGAAAATGGTGGCATAGTCACAGAGTTTTTGATGCTCAGTTATGCTAACGAAGCTAAACTTTATGTACCGGTTAGTTCGTTACACTTAATTGGCAGATATTCAGGCACAGACAGTGAAAATGCACCACTGCATAAGTTAGGTAATGATACCTGGAGTAAAGCTAAGCAAAAAGCGGCAGAAAAAGTTCGTGATGTAGCTGCAGAATTACTCGATATTTACGCAAAACGTGCCAGTAATCATGGTTATAGTTTCAAACGTGATAAGCAAGAGTATCAAGCTTTCAGTGACAGTTTTGGCTTTGAGGAAACGTTTGATCAAAAACAAGCAATAAATGCCGTAGTAAGCGATATGTTATCACCTAAAACAATGGACAGACTTGTTTGTGGTGATGTTGGTTTTGGTAAAACTGAAGTGGCTATGCGCGCTGCTTTTGTAGCTGTAAACGATGGTAAACAAGTGGCAATACTTGTTCCAACAACATTGTTAGCACAACAACATTATGAAAATTTTAGAGATAGATTTGCTAACTGGCCAGTAGTCACCGAAGTCTTATCACGATTTAAAACGGCTAAAGAACAAAAAGAAGCGATAGCCAGAGTTGAATCAGGTAATGTTGACATTCTTATTGGGACCCACAAATTACTACAAAATAGCATAAAATATAAAGATCTGGGCTTGCTTGTAGTTGATGAAGAGCACAGATTTGGCGTAAAACAAAAAGAAAAAATCAAACAGTTACGTAGTAATGTTGATATTTTAACATTAACCGCAACTCCCATTCCACGTACCTTAAATATGGCAATGGGCGGCATGCGTGATTTATCCATTATTGCCACACCACCAGCAAAGCGTTTAGCAGTAAAAACCTTTGTTCGTGAACACGATGAAGCGTTAATTCGAGAAGCTATTTTACGTGAAACTACTCGTGGTGGTCAGGTATATTACCTACATAACCACGTTGACTCTATTGATAAAACCGCAGCAGACATTCAAGCACTGGTTCCTGAGGCGCGCGTTGTTACCGCTCACGGACAAATGGGTGAGCGCGAACTTGAACGCATCATGAGTGATTTTTACCATCAACGCTTTAACGTTATTGTTTGCACCACTATCATTGAAACAGGCATCGATGTGCCTAGTGCAAATACTATCATAATGGACAGAGCTGACCACCTTGGTTTAGCACAATTACATCAGCTGCGTGGTCGTGTCGGCCGCTCACATCATCAAGCTTACGCTTATTTGTTAACACCCCATGAAAAACGTATTACCAAAGATGCTAAAAAACGTTTGGAGGCTATCGCCTCGCTAGAAGATTTAGGTGCGGGTTTTACCTTAGCAACTCACGATCTAGAAATTCGTGGTGCGGGTGAATTATTGGGTGAAGATCAAAGTGGCTCAATGTGTCAAGTTGGTTTTAGTTTGTATATGGAGATGCTCGATCAAGCGGTAGCAGCACTTAAAGAAGGTAAACAATTATCTTTAAACCAAGTGATGTCAACACAGACTGAAATAGAATTACGGGTTCCTGCACTCCTACCTGATGATTATATTTTTGATGTTAGCTTGCGTTTGAGCCTGTATAAACTTATTGCCAGCTGTAAAACTAAAAATGAGTTAGATGATATTCAGGTAGAACTCATCGACCGCTTTGGTTTATTGCCTCAACCAAGTAAGAACTTAGTTCAAATAGCCAAGTTACGCCTGAAAGCTCAAACTATTGGCATATCACGAATTGAAGCTAGCGCCAGTGGTGGATCGATTGAGTTTAGTGAAAATACCACTGTTGATCCTATGTTAATTATTGGCTTAATTCAAAAATTCCCGTCAGTCTACAGCATGGCTGGGGCGAGTAAGTTAAAGTTTGTAAAAGCGAATGATGACACTCAAAAACGTTTCACCTTAGTTACCAATATCTTAAATGACTTAGCTAAATAGTTACAACGTTACAGCGGACAGTTCAAAGTGCTTCATTGAGAGTGCTTTGAATGGTAACTGGTATAATGGTAAACTTTGACAAGTACCAGTTACTTATCATAAGTCCCTGATAAACGGTGACACAGTTTAAGATAACACCTAGTTCTACTGTTTACTTTTGCCTTAAAATACGGATTTTTAATGAAATACCATGCAATTCTTACCCCTGTACTCACCTCTTTATGCTTATTAACGAGTCATAACACGTTGGCTAACAACGTTAAGGAAGAACGTTGGTTTGAGATTGAAGTCATTATCTTTAAGCAACTTGCAGATAATTCAAAAAGTACTGAGCAATTCTCCTCTAACGATTTACGTGCCAGAAAAAACAAAGCTCGAGACTTGCTAGCATCTTATTTACAACCCGATATAACATCATTAAAGCAATTACTACCTCATTGTGGGCAACAAGAAGCTGCACTGCCGTATGAGCTGATCATACCGCCCTATAGCCTTTTGACAGCAAGTGATAATACCCAAGAACACTCTTTGCAATCAGAAGGCGACAATGAGCGAAATATCACGGAAGCGCAGCCTGAGATAAATGATACAGAAAAATCCGCAGCGAGAATGTCAGTCACTGTTATTCCAGAAACCAACAATGAGGCTATTCAAGAAGTAGTTGATAATAACGAAGGTGAACAAGACGACCAAGCAGTATATACCGAGCTTGAGTTACCAATTTATAATCAATACCCCATTGATAGCAAAACACCATTGTGTGTTATCCCAGAGGAATTTTTCCAACAACACCTGACGGCTGAGCAACTTGAAAGCTACAACTTCAATGGTTTCCCTGTAGAGAAATTAACAAGCATAATCAATGGACTAGAGCAATGGCGCGATGATGAAACTGGCGCGATTACTTGGGCAAGTGATAGTCCCTACTTAATCAGTAAAGATTCCTTACGGTTAAAGTCTATTGCTAGTCGCATCAAACGTTCACGTAATTACGCGCCGTTATTGCATCTCGGCTGGCGACAAGTTGGTGAGAGTAAAAGAAAAGCAAAAGCCATGAAGTTATATGCCGGAGAGCATTTAGACTTACGCTATCAACAAGCAATGGCCGAAAAGGACAATCAGCAGCAAGCGCTTGAGATACAGGCTATTTTGGAAAAAAGAGAGAAGAATGAAGCGTTAATGGGCAGCCAAATGCCTTTAAGTGGCGGCAAAACAACTCAAGTAACAAGCAAGACTATAGAAAGTTCAGAGACGTTTAATGAGATATCAATAGCTGAAGAATTACGCCAGCAAGCTAAACAGCAACAGCTTGACACTCTATTCAAACAGCTTTCATTGTTAGATAGTCAATTAAGGAATGAGACTAAAACTAATGAACTCGATCTCAATAGCGAAACCACTCAGACCATGGGAACAACTCAACGTATCGTTGAGCAGTTATCCTCTGATATTAGCCTTGAAGGTATACCATTAAACGCAAATAACGTGATAGATGAGCAACAGCAAGCGATACCGCCTCTACAACCCTGGTCAATAGACGGCCTGTTCAAAGTGCATTTGGATCATTATCTTTATATTGATACTGAGTTCAATATTATTGAGCCTACAACCGCATCACCAATGTTAAGCACTAAACAAGAGTTAGCCAACAAAGAACTAGGGGGTTCAGAGCGCAATAAGGTTATCTCTTTTAAGCAAGATCGTCGAGTGATCACTGGAGAGATTCATTATTTTGACCACCCCCATATCGGCATGGTCGTTCAAATTCGACGTTTTGATCCAACAAAACCTGCTGATGAAGCGGTTAGTCAATCAAAAAAATAAAATGGCAAAACTAAATCGAATAATAATCATAAATAACAAGATATTATCAACAAACAATCAATGTAAAGGTTAGTAAAATGGATAAAGAAATAGAAATTCAAGCAGCAGTATTTCGTCGTTTACTTGCGCACTTAGACTCACGTAAAGACGTACAAAATATTGAATTGATGAATTTAGCTGGTTTTTGCCGTAACTGTTTCAGTAAATGGACAGTCAGTGAAGCCGAAAAGCTAGGTGTTAATGTTGATATAGAGACAGCACGTGAGCAGGTTTATGGCATGCCTTATAGTGAATGGAAAGAAAACCACCAATTACCAGCAACAAAAGAGCAGATGGCTAAGTTTAACGAACTAAATAAAAAATAATCGTTAACTTTCACATGAAATTAGTCATTTTTTGGGGGGGGTAATTCAGCCTAGGCCTAGATACTAAAATACTTGGTTTTCATATTATCTGACAGGCATCTTCAAACTCTTTGCTGCCTGTTGGAGTTTATCTCAGTACACTAACATTTACCTCATTGAGGGCCTTGTACCAAACAAAGTTTCGTATAGGCTTTGTTATAGTTTCGCTTCAAAATGAGAGTTATTCGAGAACAATATAACTTAAACAATGAGCCCTTTCCTTCATTAATTGCAGAAATGACATAGGCTTTTTAAAAGTGTGTAATCATGCCAATGAAAGCACCTTTAAATTCAAGATCCGTATATAAATTGTCTAAATCCTCAAATTCCACTTTCACGGCCCGATACCCTAAGGTCAGATAAACGTCCATTTTACGACTATCAGCTAGGCCGTAACTTAAACCAAGTTGATAATCATAAAGTGAATGATCATTGGCCAATGAAAAATCCCCTTGGGCAAATGCGCTTAGCCTCGTTAACGGCAGGCTAATATTAGTAGCAACATGTAACATAGCTTCAATTTGGTCGGTTTTTATTTTACCCGTAGGAGTGACAGAGTTTGATGTTGATAATGGCGAGCAATCCCCATACAACTCCCCATCTTCATTAAAACATGATTCATGCCAACCATCAGCCTCATGTTGGGTATTCTCCTTAATTGTTACCCCTGAGACGGTGGCAGCACCATTAAAATCTCGAGCGGTGAACCCCAAGTCAAAAGAAAAAAAACCATTACTAAATAATTCATAATAAAAGGTGTAATCAACATAACTGACGTTAAAACGGGCATCAACTTCGGCATCGGTAAGAAAGGTTTCATCGCCGAAGTTAAACTTTTGCGTTAACGTAAATTTACCAGTGCTATCAAGCATGGTACTTGAAATACGTACATTAGGGAGTAGTGGATAAGGGTGTTCAATAGCAAAAAAATAGTTAATCTGCTGTTCTTTGTTTAACTTAAAGTCAATTAGCGTATTTTCTTCACCAAAAATACCACTTGCTTCACTTTGCCAGATTTGACCACCCAGATAAAAACCAACCGTATTATTTTTTTGTGGGGTAAAAGTAAATTGTGCAGCTGTTTGTGGGCTAAAAGCAAAAAGTGTTGCAATAGTTGCTGCAAAAACCATTTCTTTCATCGAGTAATTATCCTTGTGCTTCAAATGGCCATGTTCCATGTTTTATATAATCACCGCCACTTTTATGACCACAAAAGATAATATAAAGAGTTACTTAGACAAAAACTTATTGTAACAAATACTTCGATTCAACTTAAGAAAACCTAAGGGATTATGAAAATTGCGCTATTTCATTTTCAGTTAATTCACGCCACTCACCCGGAGCTAAACCACCTAAAGTAATTGTTCCTATTTGTTCTCTATGTAAGCCCACTACCCTATTACCAACTGCAGCAAACATACGTTTCACTTGATGATACTTACCTTCAGTAATAGTAAGTAGCACTTCACTTCGATAAGAAGCTTCATCAACCAAGTCATCTTTTTCAACACGAGTTAATAGAGCAGGTCGCGTTAATGAGCTTTCACCTTGAAGCTGAAGCCCTGTATCAAATTGTGCAACTAAAGCCGATAAATTATCATCATCAATTTCATTGCGAAGCCATACACGATAGGTTTTCTCGCACTGTTTTTTAGGCGAAATAACATTATGTGACCAGCGCCCATCATCTGTGACTAAAACCAAGCCTGTGGTATCTGCATCTAAACGCCCAGCAATATGCAAATCAAACGCTTTATCAACTTCAATACCGTGCAATACCGATGGATACACCTCATCGACATTTGAGCAAATTGTATCGACTAGCTTATGTAAAATATAATACCGCGAGCCACGTGCACTTAATTGTTGCCCATCAATAGTGATAACGTTATTTTCATGTACTTGCATTGCTGGATTTTTAGCAACTTCATTATTCACTTTAACTTCGCCACTTTTAAGTACTTTTTTAGCTTCATTTCGAGTGAGTTCAGTACTTTTACAAATAAATTTATCTAAACGCATAGTAAACAAGTCCTACTGAAAATATAAATAAGCCGCTATTATCCGTATTGCTTATTAACAAGCAATAACTAATTCCAATTAGTTGTAAAATGGTCAAATTAACGGCGATTTTTAACTAAAAAATCCTGCTCAAGAAACCGTTTAAAGGTACTTTTGCAGGACTCTATAAAGAAGCGTTAACACAAGGTTTATCAGTAACAATCTTAGCTTACAAAAACTTGTTAACTATTGTTTTTTCGTTATTCTGCTTCCGCTAAATACCAATAACCTTGGTTAAGCAGTTCTGTTGTTAGTTCAACAAAGGCAGCATTGTGACTCCAGTCACTGAGATCATCTGGTAATAGCATCACTTTGTCACAAAGTAGTTTCACACCATTCGCTATTTCAGCTGAAAAAGCCAATTCACTGCCATTGATATAACATAAACCTTGCTCAATAGTATCTTCAAAGTAAAAAGCGCGTAAACCGCCTAAACGTTTAATAGCATGGCTATTAAGTAGGTTACTTACCTCTGTTAGTTCAAACGGTTCATCGGGTAATAAAATATCGAGATCATGCTTAGCTGCAGTTAAGAACTGGCCAGTAAAGGTTTTAAAAATGCCATCATCATCTAATAAGCTAGCCACTTGCTTTTTAATGCTGGCATAATCCTCATTACTGACTTCACCACTGTTAGTAACCACCTGTCTATTAGGATCAGTTAGTAATTCACTACCGTGCTCATTATCAATTAAATGATCGGCAAAGGCACTCAACACACTAACCGATGAATTTCCTCTAAAACCAACAGAGAAACTCATTGAGGTTTCAAGCGTAATACCTTCATGCGGGAAGCCTGGCGGAATATATAAAATATCGCCAGCTTCAAGTTCTGCATCAATAATGGCATCAAAAGGTTCAACATGTAATAACGCTTCATGAGCAGCAAATTCGACATGTTCACCGCACGCTCCTACACGCCAGCGACGCTTGCCTGAGCCTTGACAAATAAACACATCATAGTTATCAATATGAGGACCGACACTACCGCCTGGTGTGGCAAAACTTGCCATTAAATCATCTAAACGCCAATGCGGAATAAACCGAAAAGGTTCAATCATTTCAGCGGCTTCTTCAGAGAAATTATCAAGTGCTTGAACAACCAGAGACCAGTTTTCGCTACCTAAATGTTCATAGCTTTCAAATGGACCAAAAGCAGCTTGCCATTGCCCGTCTTTTTTATGAACTAGACGCGACTCAACTTGCTCTTCCATCGCTAGACCAGCAACTTCATCCGCTGAAATAGGGTCGACAAAATCTTTAAAGCCTTGGCGAATTACAACGGGTTTTTTCTGCCAATATTCATCTAAAAATTCTTGTGGGCTCAATTGGTTCAAGTTTAAGGTATACATAGTAATCTCATTATTCTCATTTAATAATTGCAGCTAATTTAGCTATTGCTAAGTTTACGCTACGGACATGCCTGCAATTTTGTGCCAAAAGCCATTACATTCTGTGACGCCGTCGAGTTCTTTTCTCGTTGGGTTAACGAGTTGCTCTCTAAAGTTATCAAGTTGGCTAAAAGCTTCTGTGCTATCTGCACTTATGCGGGCAATATCAACCCCCATTGCATCAAGGGCTGGCATTTCATTGATGAGATTATACTGGTAACCTGACAAAGTTTGAATACCATTAAGCACAAATACTCGCTCTCCTTCACGACTATTCATTCGGCGACCTTCAGGGTACTTAATGCAACAATACTCACAATCATCTTTTGCTTTATCCTCAGATCGTGCAGTAAAACAACGGGCAGAATAAGCTAAAGGGAGATATCCCCACGAAAAAACTTCACATTCAAACTGCTGTCGAATACCCGCATCAGACGCTTGATTCAATAAAGTTTTCAACCAATCACCACTGAGCTCTACAGGCATTAACCAGCGTGTCATTCCTTGTTTTAACAAGACTTTAAGGGTTGATAAGTTATAACAATTAATCGCCGGGCCCGCGACAAAAGGCATGTTAAGCTCATGCATAATTTGCACTGCGCTTAAATCGTTAGCTTCTACCAGAAATTCGCCATTATCACACAAGCGCTTTAACACTTGTATTTCAGCAGGTGATTCAAGTAAGGTCATTGTGGAAACAACGATTTGTTTATTGGTATCTTGTGCCACATCTTGCGCTAGCCCAAGCCAATCTTTTGCGCGAAGTTCACGCCTTTTTGAACAAACTGTTTCGCCCAAATAAATAACATCGGCACTGGATTCTTTCGCTTGCTGGTAGAAGTCTTCTACCTCATTTTTTGGCCAGAAAAACATACTTGGCCCTAAAGAAAATTTCATAGTCTTTCCTAATTCTAAGATCTGTCATTACGCTAATTTCAGATTAGCTTTAAGCTGTATAGTGTTATTTCAAGGAAGTAACACGGAGTTGACGTCCGTCAACGAGTATTTCTGACGAAGAAATAGCGTCATACAGCGACAAGATAATTGACAATTATTGCCACTTACGGTGATAAGCACCTAAAGTAGTTTGTGAGCCTTCAGATAAATTAGCTAAGGTATTCATCCAAGCCCCCTCAACAGCATAGTTTTCAGGGCTCTGTTGGTACCTGTCTAACGCCATACGCCACGTTTTAGCTACTTGCTCAACATAAGCAGGACTTCGTTGCCTGCCTTCAATTTTTACCGAAACAATCCCCATGGCAATTAAGTCAGGAATAAGTTCTAAGGTATTAAGGCTGGTAGGCTCTTCTAGTGCATGATAAACATTATCATCAACTTCGAAGCGACCTTTACACAGTGTCGGATAACCTGCATTCTCATCTTCTTGGTAACGATCGATAAGTACGCCATTTAAACGAGACTCTAAGCCCTTATCAGTATCTTGCCAACGGACATATTTAGCAGGTGAACAAGCACCAACGGTGTTAGGAGACTCTCCTGTCATGTAGGACGACAAGTAACAGCGCCCTTCTGCCATAATGCACAAGCTACCAAAAGCAAAAACTTCTAATGGCACAGGACTGCTTTTAGCTAACTGCCTAACTTGTTGTACAGACAATACTCGTGGCAACACAACGCGTTGAACATCAAAGTTATTTTTGAAGAATTTTATCGCTTCCAGGTTTGTGGTTGAAGCTTGCACTGACACATGCCGCTCAACATCAGGGTATTTTGTTGCGGCGTAATCCAATACCCCTAAATCTGCAATAATTAAGGCGTCAGCCCCTATGGCAACAGCGTTATCAACGGCTTTTTGCCAACGTTCTTCACCGTCTGCATGTGCGAAGGTATTGATGGCTACATGCAGCTTTTTACCTCGCTGATGGACATAATCTGCAGCTTTGGCTAATTTACCATCATTAAAGTTAAGACCAGCAAAGTGGCGAGCATTGGTATCATCTTTTAAACCGATATAAACCGCATCGGCGCCATTATCTATTGCTGTTTTTAGCGCGGGTAAATTACCAGCAGGACAAAGTAATTCCACATCAACTCCCAATTGTCATCATTATTAGAAATAAAAATTTTCAGCAGTGTATGTTGTTCATCATTCTTATTTATTGATGTGTATTAAAGAAAACTTGATCTGCAATATTAATTTAATTTTTAGCCTTGTTAGAATGTTCGCTATTCAATAAACAGCATATACCAAACGAATTCATTTATTGCTCAGCATAGAGCTGCATTAGTGCACTTAAAACAAGCAAAATGAGTTAAACATAGTTATTCTATATTTCATTCATTTTGTGCTGATATCAGTTTACTATTGAGCTTCCAAAGGACGAGCTTAAAAGGCTTACAAGCGGCGTTATTAATTTTGACAAGGGAATAACCATTCTCTTCAATCAATGCCTTGCCTCTAAGCCTTTTAATTATCGCTAAGTGATCAATAAATTAGCTCTATTGGTATTGGAGTCAATAAAAGTGCTAAAAGCCCCGACGTTATTACCTTTATCTGTCAATATAATTCCCTCTTTATCACTGGTTGAGAAAAAGATCCCTTTGCGATTTAAAGAAAAACTAATCAAGGTAATGCCAAGAGTTTTGCAACCAAGTTTACGTTTTGTTCCATTTAGCGCGCAAAAATCTGTACTTATTCCTGCACTACATTCCATTTTTAGTGAAGCAATAACAGATGGTGACTTTGAGTTTTTGCAAAATAAATGGCTAAAGGTTTCAATTATTGATTTACAACTCAATTGGTGGATAAGTTTTGATCAAGACCAATTAATCATGGCATCGCCTAAAGATAATATTACTGAGGATGTTAGTTTTAGTGCTAATGGTGATGACTTAGTGCTCATTGCTGGGCGTAAACAAGACCCTGACACCTTATTTTTTCAACGCCGTTTAAAAATTGAAGGCGACACTGAACTTGGGCTAGAAGTGAAAAACTTAATTGATGCCATTGATATTGAGCAACTACCGAGCTCTATTCATGACTTAGTGGATTTTAGTGCTAATTTTTTACAAAACACTCAAGATGAACTTGCTGAGGCAAAATCTGAGCATTAACAGTGAGCTAGTAGTAGTGCTGATCAGCTAATTTAACAAGTTATTCAACAGTTAATTGTATCGATAGAAGTTAACCTGTCAGCTAAACAGCGCTCAACAGGTTCACTTTTACTACGACAAGTTAGCCGAGTATGAGGTTAATCTAAACTTGTCGCGTATGCTCTTGCTTTGGCCAAATCTTCAGGAGTATCAACCCCTTCAACTGGTACATGGCTATTTGCTACTGCAACGTGAATTCTCTCACCTTGATATAACACTCTTAACTGTTCAAGCGCTTCAATTTGTTCTAACTCGCTGGTTGCCCAATTGACATAATCTTTAATAAAACCTGCACGATAAGCATAAATGCCGACATGTCTTAAGTAAAAATCGCCTATGGCACGGATATTTTCTTCGGTATTAGCCTCTGAGGTTAAAAAACGCTCTCTATCATAAGGAATAGTTGCCCTAGAGAAATACAAAGCATAACCATCTTTATCAAGTATTACCTTAACGGCATTGGGATTAAACGCTTCCTCTACAGAATCTATGTTAATCGCCAAGGTCGACATGCGCGCTACCTGGCTATTTTGTTGCTGGTTTGCTAAGTTATTCGCTACCTGTGCAATATTCTCTGGCGGAATAAAAGGTTCATCACCTTGCACATTAACAATAATTTCATCATCGCTAAATTGATATTTGTCCATAACTTCTGCAAGCCGTTCAGTGCCTGATTGGTGATCCGCACGTGTTTTACATACTTCTGCACCAAAGCTAGTTACTACGTCGGCCACTTCATCGTTGTCGGTAGCAACGATCACTTGACGAGCTCCACTTAATTGCGCTTTTTCAACAACCCATTGAATCATAGGTTTGCCGTTAATGTCGGCTAATACCTTTCCGGGTAAACGTGAAGATTGATATCTAGCAGGGATAACAACAACAAAACTAGTATCAACATTAGACTTGTCATTGTTCGACGAATTGGCAGTATCACTAACAGCCATGATTAACTATCCTGCTCAGTAGGCTGGCTAGGCTTGATTTCACGTGCCTCATTTTCAAGTAATACCGGAATATCTTTATCTATGCTGTAAGCTAAACGATCAAAATGGCAAATAAGCTCTTGTGCTGCTTTATCGTAATCTAATTTACCTTTACATACTGGACAGGCGAGGATTTCCATTAATTTTGTATCAAAAGCCATGTTAACTTCTCTCTGGTTAATATTTTATTAGATGAGCTATTTGCTCATTCATTGAACATCTCGGTGAATGTGTTGCTGCTTATATTCTTTACTATATAGCTGATTGAATTGCTATCTGAGTTTTATCGATTATTAACTGCCTATCTTCATCACTAAAGGCAGCATCAACAGGTAAATACCACCAATTTTCTTTACAAAAATCGTGGCACTTTACGGCATCTTTTTCAGTCATTAATAGCGGTATATTATCATCAAATTCGTCAAAATCAGCAAGGGCAAAAGCATGATGATCAACAAAACTTTGCTGATTAATTATCTTCAGTTGATGCGCTGTTAGTGTATCGAAAAACCGTTGGGGTGCACCTATACCGGCAATAGCGTTAACCGACTCGTTACACTTAATAAAGTCCTTCAGCTTAGTGCGCTCACCGGTAAGTAAATTACACAGTTCGGTTGCCACTAGTGTCATATTTATGCCCGGAGAATATTTTTGCTGACCGGCCTGTGAACTTTTACCATTATAAATAACTAGGTCACTTTTAGCTAAACGCCATTGCCCTTCTCGCAGTGGACCTGCGGGTAATAGCAAGCCATTTCCAAATAAACGTTTACCATCAACAATGACAAGCTCTATATCTCTGGCTAAACGGTAATGTTGCAAACCATCATCACTGATAATGATATCGCAGCCCTGAGCAATGAGTAACTCTGCGCTCGCAATACGATCACTACCAACCGCAATTGGCACCTGACAACGTTGCTGTATAAGTATTGGCTCATCACCAGCTTCTACCGAAGTAGAGTGTTCATCAAGCATATAGGGATAGTGAGGCGCTTTACCACCATAACCTCTAGAAATAACACCTGGCGTTAAGCCTAATAAACGCGTTAGCTCAATCAAATATAAAACTACTGGCGTTTTGCCATTACCGCCGACACCTATGTTGCCAACAACAATAACAGGCTTATTCAAATGATATGATTTTGATAAACCAAGATTAAAACTAATACGCCTTATTGTGCTTATCAGCCAGAATAAAGCGGATAAAGGCAGTAATATAGGCACCAACAACCATTTAGCGGGATGACGATTAAACCAAACCTTCTCAATTAAGCGCATGCCATAGCTCCCCTATTCAAACTGGAAGCTATGTAACTGGGCATAAGCACCTTGCTTAGCAAGTAAGCTGTTATGATCTCCTTGCTCCACTATTTTTCCCTGATCCATCACGATTATTTTGTCTGCACTCTCAATAGTTGATAATCGATGCGCAATAACGATTGAAGTACGATTTTGTTGCAATGTTTGCAGGGCATCTTGAATATGGCGTTCAGACTCAGTATCAAGTGCACTGGTTGCTTCATCTAGAATTAAAAAGGGAGTATCGCACAATAAAGCCCGTGCAATAGCGACACGCTGACGTTGCCCGCCGGATAGTAACGCACCATTTTCTCCAATATTAGTTTCAAGCCCCTGTTCCATGTGCTCTGCAAACTCCATGACGTGGGCACTCTTAGCCGCTTCAATAATTTCAGCTTCAGTTGCATCAGGTTTGCCGTAAGCTATATTATTGGCTAAAGTATCATTAAACAGCACAACTTGTTGAGATACATAAGAAAATTGTTTACGCAGATCTTTTAATTGAAATTGCTCGATATTAGTATCGTCAATTAATATCTCGCCACGTGTCGCATCGTAGAAGCGTAATAATAACGAGCTGGCCGTTGATTTACCGCTACCCGAACGTCCAACTAAGGCTAAGGTTTCTCCAGGCGCTAAGTCAAAAGTAAGATCACTTAACGCAAGTTTAGCCTCTTCTTTATCGTTTGAAGATTCAGGTTCATTATTTTCATATGAAAAATCAACATGTTTAAATGATAAATGGCCTGAAGCTCTTCCCAATTTTTTATCACCACTATCTTTTTCTTTTTCATGATCGAGTATCGAAAAAATACTAACACAAGCTGCCATGCCTTGTTGAAATTCACTGTTGACATTCGTTAGCATTTTCAGAGGTCTCAACAACATAGTCATATACGTGATAATACTAACAAAAGTACCGGGAGAGATGCTCTCTCGTAAGGTGTCTGACGTAATAGCATAAAAAACAAAGGCTAAAGCAAACGAGGCGATAACCTGAATGATAGGTACACTTGCTGATTTCGTCGCCCGCATTTTCATGCGCTGTTGGCGGTTATGTTTATTTATTTTGGCAAAACGTGAGAATTCCCTTTGTTGACCACCAAAAGTCAACACCACTTTATGACCATTAAAAGTTTGCTCTGCCGCTGTGGTAACCTCCCCCATTGCCCCTTGAATATTTTTACTCACTTTTCTAAAGCGCTTTGATACCACACTAACGATTACAGCAATAACAGGTGTTATTAATAAAAAGATCAAGGATAGCTGCCAGCTGTAATAAAACATTAAGCCGACTAAACCAATAATAAAAGCACTTTGCTGCACTATGGTTAATATCGATTTACTTACTGAGTTTAATACCTGCTCGGTATCAAAGGTAATTTTCGAAATCAGAGAGCCGGTCGATGTTTGATCATGAAAAGCGACGGGCATTGACATGATATGTTCAAATAGCTTTTGTCTTAAATCAGCAACGACATTGTTACCAACCCAAGCAAGACAGTAATTTGCGATAAAGTGCGCTAAACCACGAAAAATAAAGGCCACAATAATAAACAAGGGTGCCCACTTCATAAAGTTGGCATTCGCACCAGAAAGCCCTTCATCTACTAGGGGTTTTAATTGCGATAGAAAATAGACATCAATAGCGGCATATCCAAGCATACCAATGATTGCAGCGACAAAGCCAAGCTTGTAGGGTTTGGCATAACTAACCAGTCGTTTAAAGTTTTGCCATGTGGTTACTTTGGCTGAGTCAGAAGAAGGTAAGGCGTTCGTTTTTGGAGATGATGCCATTTGTTAAGATTACTCAAGTATTTTAATTGCTTAAAGAAACATTGATAAAACATTAACAATACTTTCGTTAATCATAATTGCTTTTATCATGCTCACATTATCGAAATAGTATTTTACCGTGAATTAGCGATACAACCAACAAAAACTATAACGATACTCTTTACCATTCAAAGTGCAGGTTTTCAGTTAGGATTAAAGTGACTGTAGGCGAGGTAAATAATGTAAACAAAATCATTCTACGGTTTAATTATTTAACGCCGTATAAAGTCATATTAACCCCATAGTTAATAGCTAAACCAAAAAGGTCTTAAATCATTAACAAAACTTTGTGTTTGAATGCCATTATCATTGACCGTTATAATGATTTGCCCTAGTTCTGCACTGTTTAACAAAGGGATATCATTATCAATATAACGCTGACTAACAATCGGCACTGGCATATTCCAACGATTTAAATACCCAGCACTCACTAACGCCATGTCAGGAGATAATTGACTCAGAAATGCCTGACTTGATGATGTTTTTGAGCCATGATGAGGCACTTGTAAAATATCGGCAGTAAGCTGAGGGTAGATGTTTATCAATTTCTGCTCGACTTTTGAGGAAATATCTCCGGTTAACAGTAATGTAGTTCCTTGCTGATCACTGATTAAAATAACACAAGAGTCATCATTCTTTTGCCTGACGTTATTTGCTCCCCCCTCTGAAAACTGACCTGCTAAAGGCCATAAAATATCAAAGGTTAATCCTTGCCAAGAAAAGCTATTATTTGGCTGACAATCCATCAGGGATTCAGGATAGTGAGATGATATTTTAGTCTCAGACATAATATCTTCTGATACAGATTTTGTTGGCGTAAAGAGTGATTTATCATTACTGATAACTTGACCAATAGATATATCATCACTTAGCTTTTTGATGCCACCAGCATGGTCATTATCGCTGTGACTGACAATGACTTTATCAAGATATTCAATACCTGAATATTGTAAATATGGCTTTATCACCGCATCACTCATGTTGAAACCGCTGGGGTAAGCTGCGCCCGTATCATATAAGATGGCATGATTATCTCGTTTGATTAATACTGACGTCCCCTGACCTACATCAAAAAAGATAATATGCCATGGAGTAAAGCCATAATAGGCTTGGTACTTAACAGCGATTTTCGAGTGTTTCTCACTGTTATTTGACAATAAAGGCCTATTTTGTGCCTGATCATTAAAAGAATGGGCACTTAACAGACTTACGCTTACAACGATACTTAGTAACACAAAAGCGCCCTGCTTTGACATTCTATTCCATAAAAATGGTGAAAAATAACACAAAATAAATACAACAATTCCTATCACCAACACAAGTATCTGTTGCATTAGTGATAGTGAAACAGTTGCATAAGGCAGTTCGCTGAGTAATTCGAGGTAATACCACAACAAGGTTAACGATTGCAGTGATAGCGTCATGAACCATTGCGCTAATGGCTCACTAAACGGGATCAACATCACTGAAATAAGCGCTGCAGGTATACTCATAACGCTCATCCAAGGTACGGCAATAATATTTGCCAATATACTCACTAACGATATTTGTTGAAAAAACAAAGCCGTTATCGGCATTAACATTAAAGTTAACGTCACTTGAATAAGCAGTAACCCTTTGATGAAACGCCAAAGTACAGCCCCTTTATTCAACCAGTAGTTAAATCGCCACAGCGATAAGAAGATAATTGCTACAGCATAAAAAGATAACCAAAAACTCGCAGTAAATAAGCTAAAAGGACTGATAATTAATATAATGAAAATCGTCGATAACATTAAACGTTTAGCTGAGAATTTTAGTGCCAGTAAGCGGCTAAACCAGTAAAGATTTAGCATGACTAAGGCCCGCTGAGTGGGCAGCGAGAAACCAGCTAAATACGCATATAGTGTTGCTAGCAGCAAACTTATAACAATAGCAATATAACGAAGATTAAACCGCTGCCAACTCGATGATTTCAGCGGTATATAACGGAAAATCACCATCACAATATAAAATGCACTACCTGCAAGTAATCCTACATGTAAACCTGAAATAGCGATAAGGTGACTTGTCCCCGTTGCTTGCAGTACTTGCCAAAGATCAGGGCTAAGTAAGCTACGTTCGCCAAAGGCTAACGCTAACAAAATGGGGGTAAGCTGGTGATTTGGTGTATGCCCTTGATAGTGATCAAATAGTCTTTGGCGTAGTGTTATATCGTCGATAAGCAATATATTTTTATATAAGCTATCAGCATCATTCATTTCTTTTGCTGACTGTTTTTGACCTTTCTTATTTTCCGGATTAATCACATACCCAGTTGCAGCTATGTGATGTGATCTAAGCCAACTTACGTAATTAAAGGTGCCGACATTAGCTAAACCATGGGCGGGCTTTAGCTTAACGGTAAGAGAAAGTATTTGGCCTTGGGCAAGATCAATAATTGGATTTTTCCAACTTAAACGAATAGTTATCGGGGATTCAAGCCGCTGATGATTAAGTTTATAAACTCGAAAATTAAATCTTGAAGTAGAGTTTGCTTTATCTTTGGCAGAATGAACTTTCAAATTAGAGGTAGATATATTAAGTGCATTAACTTGATTACTAAGTACTTCTCCTTCAGCTACAAAGGTTTGTTTGTTTTCCATTAATTCAATGAACGAGCTTGGTAATAGGTGTTGATATAAGTAAGCTTGGGATAAAATCCACAAAGCCCCGAAAATAAATCCGGAACTAGAACGTAAATTTTGATGGGAAAAAAAGCCCATTGTAATAAAAATAAGTAGAAATAGCGTAAAAATCGCTGGCACTTCCTGTAAAAACAAGGACAATATAGCACCAAGAAAAAATGTCAGTAACCACCAATCCATAGTGATATAAATCCTTTTATATTTTGTGGCTAACGTATTGAGTAAACGTCTTACTAACATTATCGATTGCTTTACTTAGCAACATATATATTCAGCTGATATATATGTTGCTAAGTAAATTATTTTACACATTTTTTAGCCAAGGGACCTTTAGCAGTATATGCCCAAAAAAACGATTAAACGTATGATGCCAGATCATCAAACGATAAAAGAAAACAAATATCTGAAAGTCTTTGGCGATTTACTTCATAACGCTAACCTTTGGCACTTAAATCGTCACTCTGTTGCTAAAGCCTTTGCTGTTGGTTTATTTTTTGCTTTTATTCCCGTGCCATTTCAGATGGTTTTATCAGCCGGTATTGCCATTATAGTACATGCAAACCTACCGCTCTCCATTGCGTTGGTTTGGATAACAAATCCACTGACTATGCCATTTATTTTTTATGCCTGTTATTTGGTAGGAGTATGGGTATTAGGTGTGCCTGAGCAAGAGTTTGCCTTTCAAGCAAACTGGCAGTGGGTACTCGATAGCCTTTCAACCATAGGACCTGCTTTTTTAGTTGGCTGTGGTCTCCTTGCTATTATTTTTTCAATATTAGGTTATTTCGTCATACATTCGTTTTGGCGTTACCAAACAATTAAAGCATGGAAAAGTCGTCCGCATCGGTAAATTCCATAATGAATATATTGTGCAGCTAAGATAATAAGCTAATAGTTAGTACTATAACTTAGGCAAGGAAAGATAAGACAAGAATCATAGGGGTAATTCTATGGTCGCTTTACAACCGCGAACACCTGCCCTATTTGTTAAATGTATCTTGCCGCCATGGGCTTCAATTATCTGTCTGCACAAGACAAGACCTATGCCGGATCCTTTAACTTTAGTTGTATAAAAAGGCACAAACAAATTATCAGGGTTACTCACACCAGTGCCATCATCTTTAATACTAAGCTTTAAATGTTTGCCTTGTTGTTGCCAACTGATACTAACTCGCCCTTCAACCTCTGCATTTTTAATGGCCTCAACGGCATTTTTAACTAAATTAATCAATACTTGCTCAAGCTGAACAAGATCAATAGATAACTTAACATCTTCATGGGCCAATACTTCAATAGTATGTTCAGGGTAAAGCTTAGTCACCTTACTCACTAAGCTTGAAATCGAGGTTAGCTGTTTTACCGGCTCAGGTAAACTGGCTATCTGTTTATAGCTATTAACAAAATTTCCTAAGTTATTTGTGCGTTGAGCGATGACGGTTAAGCCTTCAAGAAGAAAATCGCTATGCGCTTCAATATCGGTATTTTTTATCAATAGCCTTTTTAAACTTTGACTTATCGAGGCAATAGGAGATAAAGAGTTATTAATTTCATGACTGATCACCCGAACTAGCGCCTGCCAAGCTTTACGTTCTTCACTACGCAACATGGTACTCACATCAGTAATAAATAACAGCTCTTGCTGCTTGCCATCTTTGCGATAGACTTCTTTGTGCACACTAAATTTACCCTGCTGACCGGCAAAGGTTAATGCCATCACTTGGCTTTGACCATTACTTATCGCATCCACTTGCGCTAACTGATTCATTGGGTCGGTAAAAGCTTTACCAATATTATCCGTTTCTTTGAGCTGTAATAATTTACGTGCCGCCGGGTTACACAACACCAATTCATTACTTTCATTAAAAGCAATAATAGCGACATCAATGTGCTTAATCACAGTTTGTAACAGCAGTTGGCTTTCAATCGACTCGATTCGCTGTTTATTTAGTCGTAAAGCTAAACTATTAATGGCACCAACAAGCTCATTCAGCGCCTTATCCCCTACACTGGTTCGTGCTCGAAGACTGTAATCACCTTGTACCATGGCATCAAGCAAGTTACTTAAACTGCGAAATTGATAGGCTGATTTTTGATGTATCTTACTATGGCAAAATACAATGACTAAACCGCCAATTAAGATCACTAACAGCACTAAATATACTGAGATATTGGCATAAATCATTACCCATATAAGCAGTAGGTATGGCGGGAGCGCAGCAAATAGAGACAATTGGGTAAGCTGTGCTTCAAAGGATGTTCTTTTTTCACAGACTTCTGCTTGAGTTGACGTGTTTTGATTTGGCTTTATATCCAACATCACTTGCCTATTTATCGTTGATTAACAAACTACTATTTGTTTTTAAAGTTATGTAAATATTGTCCATGCAATTATTTCTCTAAACGCCGATATAAAGCGCTACGACTAAGTCCTAATGATTTAGCGGCTTTGAGCACATTGCCATCAAAATGTGCTAATCGCTTGTCAATTATACTTAGTTCCAAATCAGCCAGACTGAGTAAACTTTCTGGGTCATTGGTATTAATTTGCATAGCTCCATCCTTTGAGAACCCATCTTGGTTTACATCTAACGGTAAACCAAGATCGGCAACACAAATGACATCTTCATGACACAATATTTGTGCGCGCTCCATGACATGATTTAGTTCTCTAATGTTACCTGGCCATTTATAAGCCTCTAAAGCCTTTTTAGCCGTATCTGAGAGTGATTTTTGCTGACCATGTTTTGCCGCTGACTTAGCTAAGAAAGCATCGGCGAGTAAGGTAATGTCTTCTTTTCTAGCTCTTAACGGCGGGATTTCAATAGTAAAGGTATTAATGCGATATAATAAATCTTTACGAAACTTACCTGTTGCCACAGCATCATTTAAATTAGCATTTGTTGCACAAATTAACCTAACATCAACTGATTGGGTTTTACTGTCACCAACTTTTTCAAATTGCTGTTCTTCTAAAACCCGTAATAACTTACCTTGTTGAGAATAAGGTGTATTGGCAATTTCATCTAAAAACAAACTGCCCCCATCCGCTAATTCAAATCGGCCAATGCGTGTTGATTTTGCATCAGTAAAAGCGCCTTTAACATGACCAAACATTTCACTTTCAAATAAGCTTTCAGTCACAGCACCCATATTGACAGAAATTTGACTTGCTATATGACGTTTTGATTTCTGGTGAATATATCGAGCAAACATGCTTTTACCGGTACCATTTTCACCGGTAAGTAATATGCTGGCATTACTTTGGGCAACTTGCTCAATCATTGCCATGGTTTGTTTCATCACCGGAGATTGGCTAATAATATCCCCGTCAAATTCGCTATCCAAATGTTGCTGTAATAACTGATTCTGTTGGCTGAGTTTTTGGGTGTTTTTTTCACTTTGCGCTAATTTTATTTGATTGCAGATAATATTAATTAACCGGTCAACATCCCACGGTTTTTGAATAAAATCATTGGCCCCATTTTGCATAGTACTTACTGCAACTTCTACCGTAGCCCAGCCTGTCATCACCACGATTGGCAATTCTTCATCTAGCTTTCTTATGGACTCAATGAGCTTAAGACCCTCTTCTCCCGATGTGGTATCAAGTGAGTAATTTAAGTCCATCAATACCAAGTCAAATTGCGTTTTTTTAATGGCTGCTACAGCTGACTCTGGTGTTTGACATAGGTTAACGTTATAACCTTCCGGTACCAGTAAAATCTTCAAGGCTGACAGTATATCGAGATCGTCATCGACTAATAGGATATTTTGTTTCATTAGGTTTAATTATTTACCATGTTTTCGATTAGTTACCATAACGGATTAAAAACAAGAAAAGCAGAAAATATTAACTATTCCCTGCCCTATCTTATGCACTTTTTTATTTTTTCTTATTATTCATAATGTAATGCTTGGCTTGGCTCTAACCTTAACGCATTTTTTGTTGGTAAGTAAGTCGCAACCAACACAGTAGCAATCACTATGCTTACCATGGTAATAACCATAAATATTAAGGCTGAATATGAAGTGCCAAACATTTGCGCCATAGTAAAACCCATAAAGCCTCCAGCTAAAATACCCGGTATACCGCCCCACAATAATAACTTCACACCAGCAAAAACAAATTCCCTCGTGATTCGCTCTTCATCGGCACCCAGTGCACGTTTAATGCCTATTTCTTGGGTTCGTTGACTGATGGTATTTGCCATTACACCATAAATGCCACTTGCCGCTAGTACTACTCCTGCTAGAGCAAATATTGCAGTCAAACTACTTATAAAAACAACCGGTGCAGTAATTCTATCATTACTGGCTTGATAGGTTTCTATGCGATATGAAGCCAGTTCACTATCAATGCCTTGTAATACTTTACGTAAATGTTGAACAGCAAGGTTTGAATTAGCACTAAGTTGCATGGCAATAGTCAACTGTTTACCTGGTGTTTGAGTGAGTGGTCTATAGATTGAAGGCATACTTGCGGCATCACCATCTCTATTACCTTGAATTGTATGCTCAACCACACCGACAATCGTTACCCATTGAAGTGTATCTTTTGTTGTCTTGGCTAAGCGAAATCTTTGCCCTATAGCACCCTGTTGTGGAAAATGACGCTTGGCAAAACTTTCAGAAACCAAAGCCGTCGACTTTTCTAGACCATCATCACTATTATTGAAATATCGACCTTGGCGTAATTCAACACCCAACTTTGCCAAAGAGCCGGGCATAATGGCAATATCATTAGCGCTAGGGTAACTGTTATTACTATCTTTGCCGTATTCTTTACCTTCTATGATTACTTTCGAGGTAGAACTATAGTGCCCAGGCAACGATGTTGCCAGCATTGCTGTTTCAATTGCACCACTGTTTTCTAAACGTGATTGCAAGGTTTTAGTAAATTGTGCCTTTTTAGCATCGGTATCATAATTTGCTTCAGGTAATAACACACTCGCTACTAATGTATTCTCGGTATTTGCTCCCATATCTCTATTAGTTTGTTCATAAGCTGATTGCACCATAACAGCTGAAGCAATTAATACCGTCATTGAAATAAAGATTTCACTTATCACTAATACACGATTAAGACGGCCTGCCTTTTTCCCTTGCGCTCCTCGAGTACCATCACGTAAAACGGCATTAAAATCACTGCCTGTGCTTCGCCAAGCAGGTAAAAAACCCGTGACAAAAATAGTACTAATAAGAATAATTAAAAACAGTGTTACTGAATAACTATCAATACCAAAGTCCCACCAAAATGCTAATGGATCAGCATAAAAAGTCGCAACAATCGGCTCTGTAACCTCTAATCCCCATGCCATGACTAAAAAGCCTATCATGCCACCTAGCGTACAAATAATAGTGCTTTCCCATAACATTTGACTAATCAATCGTGATCTAGGTGCACCTAACGCGACTCTAATTGCTGTTTCTTTACCACGCTCTAAAGCACGCGATAACAACAAATTCCCGACATTGATTGATGCTAATAATAAAATGAGCACAGCAACTGTGTGCATGGTATAAATTACTGGAGCACCGTCTGCGCCCCCAACGCCCGGAATTGATGTGACATGAGCACCAACGCCAGTATTTGTTTGTGGGTGTTGATTTTCAATACGTTTCATAACAACGCTAAGTTCACGATTTACCTCAGCCATAGATACGTCATCTTCTAAGTGTGCTAAACCACGTAATGCCGTGCTATTTTCTCGGGTTAATTGTCTAGGATCAATTTGTAAAGGCAACCATATCTGAGCATTACGAGGAAACATATACCCCTCGGGCATTACACCTACTACATTATATTTCTCACCATTAATGCGCATAGATTGTTTAAGCACATCATTCCCGCCGCTAAACTGGCTTTGCCATAGTTCAAATCCAATAACAACAACCTTTTCGGCGCCAATTTTTTCATCTTCACTCCTAAATGATCGTCCTAACATAGGCTCTGTCCGTGTCAGTTGAAATATATTCGCTTGTGCCAATACTGCAGGGAACCTTATAGCGCCTTCTGTAGCAGATACCACAACATTCGCGTTGTTATATCCACCGTACTCTTTTAAACCTTTTACGCTGCGTATAATTTCAGCGTAATCTAGGGCATTAATTTTATAACCGTCTTGCTTGCCATTTACTGAGCCACTGATCATTACGAGAGAGGCTCCATCTTTAAAGTCTAAATCTTTAAATAAAATAGTATGAAAAAACGTGAACATATAGACACTTAAGCCAATGCCAGTCGCCATCACTAAAGTCGTCAATGCGGTAAAACCAGGTTTTTTTGATAACAACCTGATCGCATATTTAAAATCTTGCCATATCATAATTATGCTCCCTAAGCTGCTACTGTGGTGTTTGATTTATTCTTTTTACTCAATGGTTTATCACTAATCACTTGTCCATCTAAAATATCAATATTACGAGCAGCCCGCTGCGCTGAACGAGGATCATGTGTGACCATACAGATAGTTGCACCTTCTGCATGTAATAAATCTAAAAGCGCCATCACAGCTTCCGCATTTTTTGAGTCTAAGTTACCTGTTGGCTCATCCGCTAAGATAATAGAAGGATTACCAGCAATAGCGCGTGCAACCGCAATACGCTGTTGCTGACCACCCGAAAGCTGAGAAGGGAAATGTTTAGCTCGGTGTGACATATTCACTTTTGCTAAAGCATTATCCACCATTGTTTTTCTTTGCGCTTTGTTAAGGTCTTTACGGTAAGTTAATGGTAATTCGATATTTTCTTCAACATCAAGGTCACTAATCAGATTAAATGACTGAAAAATAAAACCAATTTCCATATTACGAATTCGAGCACGTTCTTTTTTAGAGATATTAGAAACATCATGTTCAGCCAATTGATACAAACCGTCAGTGCTGGCATCTAATAAACCTAACAACGAAAGCAAGGTAGATTTTCCACAACCTGAAGGGCCTGAAATTGAGACATATTCACCTTTATCAATCGTTAACGTGATGTCTGATAGCGCATGGGTTTCTACTTCATCGGTAAAAAAAACTTTTTGAATATTCTCTAATTTTATTAATGTATTACTCATAATCTCATCCTTATGATGTGTTATTTATCTTATTTGGTTCACTAGGTATTTTTCTAGGGTAGTGTTAGTTAATTCTAATTTTTTGATATGTTTGCCAACTACTTGAATCTGAGATGATTATTCTGTCTCCAACAGATAAGCCTTCAATAACTTGAATTTGATTTGAAGAGCCCTTGCCTAATTGGACTTGAGTACGTTGGGCTATATTTCCATCAGAGCTTAATTTATAAAGTGTTGAGTTTGACTGTCTTTGAGAAAATATTGGACGGCTAACATATAAGGTATCAGCAATATCGGTAATTTTTATTTCGCCATCAACACTCAAATCAGGTCGAGCATCTGTTGGCAGTTGCTCAGTAAAGGTAACGTCAACTTGTACATTGCCATTCACTACGGCAGGATCCACACGAGAAACAACACCGTTTACTTTATTATTTCGTGTATCAATGGTTACCTGCTGACCTAACTTCACTTCACCGATTAATAACTCTGCGACTTGTAGCTCTGCGATGAGTGAGTCTTGTTGAGCAAGTTTGGCTAAGTTGCTGCCCATATTTACTCGCTGTCCTGGCTCAACCGCAACATCTTGCACCACGCTATCTAAGCTTGCATAAATCATCAAATCCTTTACTTGTTGCTCTGCACGCTCTAGCGTTTTCTGCATCTTATTAATACGTGATTTACGCGCATTATCTTGAACTACAATGTTGTCGGTCATGCTGCGCAATACTTCTTCTTGAATTTGCCAGCGCTGTTTAAACTGCTGCGTTTCTAACTTAGTTTTCTCATAATCAATCTTAGAAACCGCGCCCGTTTTATTGTTAAATAATTCTTGCTGCGCATCTAACCTTAATTGACTACTTTTATAGTTTAACTTGGCATCAAGCATGCGTGCTTTTTGAAAAAGTAATTCTGATTTTTGCTCAGCTTGACTTGCTTTGCTCTCTGCGATCATGGCTTCAAGCTCCCACTTGGTTTCTTCCTGCAGTTGCTTTAATCTCGGGTTGCTTAATTCAATGATTAGCTCACCTTTTTTTACCGCTTTGCCAGGTTTTACCACAACGCGTTCAACATGGCCGTCAACACTAGCGGCTAGCCATTTTATTTTGTCTGGCACCAGTAAGCCTGCACCTCGAACAGAAATTGAGAATTGCCCTTGCTTAACTTCACCATATAGCAAGGTATCGTTATCAATAACAAAGTCAGCTTGTAATAAAAAGGCACTATATTTTATAGCGATAGCAATGATGGTCACAACAATGGCTATTGGCCAAATCTTTTTGAATAAGGTTTTCTTTTGTTTATTAACTGCGATATCCAAGGGTTATACTCCAATAAGTCTTCTTATTAGGAGTTACTGCAGCCTCTGTACCACATTTTATAACCTATTGATAAACAACATTTAAAGTGATATCCGGAAGGGTTTTAATAAACAGGGCGTTTCATAAATGGGAAAATATATTTTTTTTACTTTCCCATTAATGGGAAAGTACTTCTTTTTAAGGTGAGCTTTGAGAAAAAGAGCAGTTCAGGGGTTATTAAGGAAAGTATAAACAGGCTACGCCAGCAGAATCACTGGCGGGTAAATTTACATTACAAAAACTAAAGTAAGTTTATTGGGTTTTGTCTTTAGTGATACCAAAGTGCTGGTATGCTCTATCCGTGACAATACGTCCGCGAGGTGTTCGTTGTAAAAAACCTTGTTGAATTAAAAATGGCTCTAAAACATCTTCAATCGTTTCACGCTCTTCGCCAATAGCTGCTGCAACATTATCTAGACCAACAGGGCCGCCCATAAATTTATCAATAATGGCATGAAGTAGTTTTCTATCCATAATATCAAAACCTTCATTATCCACTTCAAGCATATCGAGTGCCGCTGCAGCCGTTGCTTGATTAACCACACCATGAGATTTCACATCAGCATAATCACGCACTCGTCTAAGCAGACGGTTGGCAATCCGCGGTGTACCACGAGAGCGTCTAGCGACTTCAAAAGAGCCTTCCGCATCTATGGTTAAATTTAGAAAATGTGCAGATCGACTAACAATACTTGATAAATCGGCAACATTATAAAACTCTAAACGCTGCACTATACCAAACCGATCTCGTAATGGTGAGGTTAGTGCGCCAGCACGCGTTGTTGCGCCAATTAAGGTAAATGGTGGCAAATCTAACTTGATAGAGCGAGCCGCAGGCCCTTCACCAATCATAATATCTAATTGATAATCTTCCATTGCTGGATACAATATCTCTTCAACCACAGGGCTTAGTCGATGTATCTCATCAATGAAGAGAATGTCATTTTCTTCTAAGTTTGTTAGCAGCGCAGCTAAATCACCTGCTTTTTCCAAAACAGGACCAGAAGTGGTGCGTATATTGACGCCCATTTCATTAGCAACAATATTGGCAAGGGTAGTTTTACCTAATCCTGGCGGACCAAAAATGAGTAAGTGATCTAAAGGCTCGCCACGATTTTTAGCAGCAGGAATAAAAATTTCCATTTGCGCTTTAACATGCTCTTGACCGGTATAGTCTTGCAGCATTTTAGGACGAATAGCGCGATCAACCCCTTCATCTTCAATGTTAGCAACTGGTTCAATTAAGCGATCCGCTTCTATCATCTTTTATAATTCCTGTTCAAAAGCCATTTACACCATCGATTTTAACGCATCACGAATAATATCTTCGCTGGACATGCCACGATTATATACTGCTTTCACCGCTTTATCTGCTTGAACTTGCTTATAACCAAGTGATACCAAGGCGTTAATCGCATCGCCTTTATTATCATTGACAAAAGTCGTTTCTGGACTCAACTCAGCAGAAAGTTGTTCTGGTATCTCGCCATCATCACTGACGAGATGTACCTGCTGAGCTTGCCAGTCCTTCAAACGGTCACGCATTTCAATCAGTAAACGCTCTGCTGTTTTCTTACCAACACCTGGAATTTTCACAATAGCACTAATATCATCATGACGAACACAACTAACAAACTGATCGGCTGACATGTTTGATAAAATAGCTAGCGCGAGTTTAGGACCTACACCATTAACTTTTATTAATAACCGAAATAACTTACGTTCGACTTTATTGGCAAAACCATAGAGTAATTGAGCATCTTCACGAACAACAAAATGTGTGTAAATAGTTGCCTGTTGCTCAAGCTCAGGTAAAGCATAAATGCTAGTCATCGGCATAGTAACTTCATAGCCTACGCCAGCACATTCAATTAATATTTCAGGAGAGTTTTTTTCGACAAGCATGCCACTTAAACGACCAATCACAATAAGTTTCCAAAGCTATTATTTATGAGCCAGATACTAGCACTATATATTTATACAGTAAAGTACTTAACTGATTGAGCTCTAGTATGGTTTATAAGGCAATTAGAGTCGTGAACATTACTTGGCTGAGCGAAATTAAAATACTCAGCGAGCTCAAATTAGCTATCGTAAACGACCTCTAACTGTCTTGGTCGCTTGTCCTGTTAATTTAACTATACTAGTATGGCTGTGGCCATGACACAGTGCGACAGCTAACGCATCTGCTGCATCCGCTTGTGGCGTGCCAGGTAACTTTAAAATACTTTTGACCATATGCTGTACTTGGCTTTTATCAGCTGCGCCAGTGCCTACCACCGCTTGTTTGATTTGCCTTGCTGAATACTCTGCGATCTCTAAGCCCGAATTAGTTGCAGCAACTATTGCAACACCACGTGCTTGGCCAAGTTTTAATGCGCCCCCTGGGTTCACTCCCATAAACACTTGTTCAATGGCAAACATATCAGGCTTAAATTGAATAATTAACTCTGATACTCCAGAGAAAATAGTCTGCAGGCGTGAAGCTAAGTCTTCACCTTGGCTTAATGCTTTAATACAGCCACTACCAAGGTAAGTAAATTTTTGCCCTTGCTGCTCAATCACACCATAACCGGTAAAACGTGAACCGGGATCGATTCCTAAAATAATTGCCATTTAAACCCTTTATTAGCGCCTTATATAAACTCAAACTGAGTGTATAAAAAAAGCGTATTGATGGGAAACCCTCAATACGCTTTCTGTCAGCTATTCAATATTTGACTGTTAATCGGCTACTCTTGTGAAGCAGCTTCATCTTGTTTTTCTTCTTCAAGCGTTGCTATACCTAATTCTTTAAGCTGGTCTGGATTTGCATTACCAGGTGCGTTAGTCAGTGGGCAAGCTGCTGTAGTCGTTTTAGGGAAAGCCATTACGTCACGAATTGAGCTAGCACCTGTCATCAACATCACAAGGCGATCTAAACCAAACGCTAAACCAGCATGTGGTGGAGCACCGTATTGTAACGCTTCAAGTAAGAAGCCAAACTTCTCTTCTGCTTCTTCATCGCTAATGCCTAATATTCTAAACACGGCTGCTTGCATATCTTGGTTATGGATACGTACTGAACCACCACCCAATTCACAACCGTTTAATACCATATCGTACGCATCAGACAAAGCACCAACAGGGTTAGCTTCTAACTCTTCTGCTGTTATGTTAGTAGGCGCAGTAAATGGATGGTGAATTGCATGCATGTGACCATCGACTTCTTCAAACATTGGGAAGTCAACTACCCATAGTGGCTTCCATTCACCTTGAAGTAATTCAAGATCTTCACCTAGTTTGAGGCGTAATGCACCGAGTGATTCACTGACTACATTGTACTGATCAGCACCGAAGAAAATAATATCGCCTGTTTTGGCATTGGCACGGTCAAGTAATGCTTTTGCCGCCTCTTCAGATAAGAATTTTAAAATGGGTGATTGTAAGCCTTCCATTCCCGCATCTATATCGTTTACTTTTAACCAAGGCATGCCTTTAGCACCATAGATACCAACATACTTAGTTAACTCATCAAGACCTTTACGTGAGAATTTAGCTGCGCCTTGTGGAACACAAATTACCGCAACACGACCTTTCTCATCATTAGCAGGGCCAGAGAATACTTTAAATTCAACATCTTTTAAAATATCAGCAACATCAATGATTTCTAATGGATTACGTAAATCAGGTTTATCACTACCAAAGCGTCTCATTGCTTCAGAGTAAGGCATACGTGGGAAATCACCTAAATCAACATCAAGCATAGTTTGGAATAATTCACGGATCATTTTTTCCGTTACTTCCATCACTTGATCACTACTCATAAATGAAGTTTCAATATCTATTTGAGTGAATTCAGGTTGTCTATCAGCACGTAAATCTTCATCACGGAAACATTTAACGATTTGGTAATAACGCTCCATACCAGACATCATTAACAACTGTTTAAATAATTGAGGTGATTGTGGTAAAGCAAAGAATTGACCTTTATGTGTACGACTAGGTACTAGGTAATCACGAGCACCTTCAGGCGTTGCCGCTGTAAGGATAGGTGTTTCTATGTCTAAAAAGCCTTGACCTTCTAATGAACTGCGCACAGCAGACGTTACTTTGGCACGAAAGCGCATACGCTCTGTCATTTCGCTACGGCGTAAATCAAGGTAGCGATATTTCAAACGTAACTCTTCAGAGTTAGTTTGATTCGAATCAAGTGGTAATGGGGCAGATTTGTTCAAGATAGTAAGATCTAAACCCAGTACTTCAATCGCACCCGTTTTCATATCTTTATTAACTTGACCTTCAGGACGAGCGCGAACTTTACCTTTAATTTGTACACAAAACTCATTGCGTAAAGTATTGGCTTTTTTAATCACCTCAGGTAAATCTGGATCATAAACAACTTGTACAAGGCCTTCACGGTCACGTAAATCTAAAAAGATCACAGCGCCTAAGTCACGACGTTTGTTAACCCAACCACATAAAGTTATTTCTTGTCCAATGTGAGATTCATTCACCTCACCACAATAAAGACTACGCATGTATTTTTGCCTTACTAATTATGCTGTAACATATTAACAAGCACTTTACTGTGCTTGTTAGGATAATTTTGGGCATATTATAAAGCAAAGATTATTAATGTCACCCTAGAACAAGCGGATGGGTAAATTAAAGCACTTCAATAATAGTTAATAAACACTATGTTTGGGGGAGAGAATAACACTCACAAGAAGCAGAGCATTATTTTCCTCAACTTGTGACAAATTGATTTAAAGTACTGTGAGCTCTTGTTTCACTAGTTGATAGACCAGACTAGTTAAAAATATAATGATTTTTTCCGGCCGCTTTTACCTTGTACATCATAGTATCAGCAATTTTAAGCAGGTCTGTGTCGTTATCACCATCATTTGGATACATAGCAATACCAATACTACAGCCAATACATGCATTAGTTTTGGATAGTTCGAACTCTTTTTGCATTAACCTTAATACTTTTTCTGCGACATAAGCAGCTTCATTCGGACTATTTAACCCCGTAAGCAATAACACAAATTCGTCGCCGCCAAAGCGAACTACGGTATCAGAACTCCTCACACAACCTTGCAAACGAAGGGCAACTTGTTGTAATAGTTCATCCCCTACTCCATGGCCATGGGTATCATTGATATTTTTAAAACCATCTAAGTCAATAAACAACACGGCCATTTTTAGTGATTGTCGTTGGTGAAACGCTATCGCTGTGCTTAATCTATCTTTTAATAATACTCGGTTAGCTAGTCCAGTTAACTCATCATGAGTTGCCATGTGTTTCATTATTTTTTCTAGCTGTTCTCGGTGTTTTATTTCAACTTGTAATCGACGATTCCACATAACAATAACACCGAGCACTAATAATATAATGACGCCAATTTGCGCACCAACTTGCAAAACTACATTCTTATCAAGGCCTGTATTTATAGCTAAGGTAAACCAATTATCGTATATGGCTTGTTTCTCTTTTTCAGTAATCGATAATAAACCTTTATTAATTATTCCTTTTAACAACGGCAGCTGTTTGTTTATTCCAAAGTGGCTTTTTTCTAAACTGACATCTTCCATCATAGATATCATTAAAGTAACTATATTTTCCTGTTTCAATAATTGCGTTGCCGAGGCCATCGTTGTGATAAACCCATCGACGCGCTCCTGTTGAAGTGCAACTAATGCTTGCTCTCTGTTATCCACTAATTTGAAGGTTATTAACGGATGCTTTTTTCTAAGGTTGGCAATTAGGTAATAACCTTTAACGATAGCAACTTGCTTCCCATAAAAATCCTCAAGTTTTGTTTTTCGCCCATAATATTGTGGATGTACCATTACCCATGGCATTTGCCAATAACTGTCTGTAAACATAAGCAGTTTTTCACGCTCAGGTGTTGGTGTAATACTACCGAGCATGTCAATTTCATTGTCGAGTAATGCTTTGTAAAGTTGTTGCCAATTGTCAAAAGGCACATAGTTAAATTCAATACCGGTGCTGTCGCTAATCAAGTTCGTAATATCACGATTAATGCCTGAAAATTGACCTTGTTCATCAATAAACTCAATCGGCGATAAATTATTAATAACACCTAAGTTGATTTTCCCATGGGAAGAGAGAAAACTTTTATCCGCCTCACTTAATATAATTTTTTGGGCTAGTTTTTTATAATAGTGTTCCCCTGCATTACCATTCAACCACCTATCTTCAATCTTGATAAGGTTATTAATGTCTAACTCGGTAAAACCTCTATTTATGATCTCTAGGAGTTTACTGTTTTTAAGATGACTCACCGGTGATAGTTTTAAGGTGAGGAGCGGTGTTTCCAAACGATAAAAAAGTGTCTGTAAGTTACTTTGCACTAGCCTTGCATTAATTAAATCAACTAGCCCTGCTATGCCAGAGATTTCATTACGTTCCGCAGCATTTAACATAGCACTTAGACTGCTAAAATAACGAACATTTAGTGTAGGGTATTGCGCTAACAACTGCTCCTTAAAAGTAGAGTCTTGCCAAATACCAATGACGCCGCCTTTGTACTGTTGATTAAATTGCTCCAATGAGTCAAATGGCTTAGCTTCAATATCTTTAATTCGATTATTGAGAAAAACTTGAGCGTTAGAAAAGTAAATGGGATTGGCAAACGCAATATCTTTAGTGGTATTAACATGGTTCGGATAAGCCAGGAGTATGTCAGCTTTTTGCTCCCTTATAAGGTCTACGCCTTCAGACAAATCCCGTGGAACAAATTCAACATTTATCCCGACCTGTTTAGACCACAAGCGCCAAACATCAATCAATAAGCCTTGCGGCTCTCCCGCCGGACTAACGCCCATATAAGGAGGGTAATGTGATGAAAATGCTACAAGTAAACTGTCTTTTTGCTTATCTAACCCTAACCATTTCCGTTCAATTGTCGCACGCTCTTCGCTGGATATTTTTTCAAAACCTTGTTCGATGAAGTTGAGCAATTCGTCATTATTATTAGCTACAGCAACCCCATAATCACCTTGTTGATAACGTAATACTTTATGCGCAGGAAAACGCTGTCTTAAACTATCGTAATCGGTAAAATTATCTGCTAACTTTTCTAAACCGGTAAATACTAAAAGCTCATTATTCAACGCTCCACGATATAAATCATGACGATTTTCATATGTCTTTAATGCAAATTCAGGGTGATTTTTTTTTAGGTTTTCAATGTGAGCAGAGCCTGTGACAACGCCGATACTGTAGGGTTTTAAATCGGCTAGGCTATTAACATTACTCAGTTGTCGACTTACATAAAGGTGGGTATAAATTGAAAACAAAGGATTAGAAAACTGAAGCGTTTTTCGCCTTGACTCTATAATTGATAGCCCACCATGGATATCAACCTCCCCTGTAGCCACTTCATTTAGTGTATCTAACCAAGGCAGCACAATAAATTGTATTTCAACATCCTGCTTTTTCGCCCAAAGACGCCACATATCAGCCATCAAACCAATAGCATTCCCCTGCTTATCAATCGAGTGGTAGGGAAAGGAGGTTTCATTAATAGCGATAGTCAACGGTTGCTTAACTTCAGTAAAAACCCTATTTGCCAAGGCGATTTGGCTAAAAAAAGACAGAAACAAAGTGATTAAAATGATGTAACTTGTCTGTTTATAAAAAAAATTCAAAAAAACACCCTATAAATATAGCGTTGCTAATGAGATCGGTTAAAATACACCATAATATACCTGCTGCCAAACAAGATACATGTTTCAACGTACTTGAGCAATTTCAATTCAAGACGTTGTAATCAAATAATGACTTACTCATTATGAGTCACAACAAGGATGAAAGAATCTTCCTCTTTGAATGTTAACGGGTATCGATATTAACTTAACATAATAGTGAATACAGCAAAGAAAATGCATAATTCTGATACCGATTTAATTTACTCTCAAGCGCATAAACAAGTAAAGAACTTCACCTTTGATGCGCAAGTTGTTGAAGTTTTCCCCGACATGATATCTCGTTCTGTGCCCGGTTATAATACTATTATCGACACTATAGGTCGACTAAGCCAACACTTTGCGCAAGATGATAGTAACATCTATGATCTTGGTTGTTCGTTAGGCGCAGCAACCTTAGCTATGCGCAAAGGGATCACCGCAAATAATTGTAAAATCATCGGAGTGGATAATTCTATCGACATGGTAAAGCGGTGCAAAATGCATGTTGATGCCTTTAAAGGGAAAACGCCCGTTACGATTATTGAAGGTAATATCCAAGATATCAACATAGAAAACGCTTCTATTGTTGTTTTGAATTTCACCTTACAGTTTATCGATAAAACACAACGCCAAGCACTACTTAATAAGATAGCCCAAGGTTTAAAACCAGGTGGTTTACTAATTTTATCAGAAAAAATATCTAGCGATGATAACGTTATCGATAATGTTCTAATAGATTTGCACCATAGTTTTAAACGAGATAATGGTTATAGTGAACTTGAAGTTGCCCAAAAACGCAGTGCGTTAGAAAAAGTTATGTTAACAGATTCTCTTGATGTACATAAACAGCGCTTAGCGCAAGCTGGTTTTCAACATAGCTCATTATGGTTTCAGTGTTATAACTTCACCTCACTTATTGCCATAAAGTAAGGTTACTAAAATAACCTATTTAAACCTATGTCCTTTAATACGAGCTTTGCATTTAGTTTAATTAATCAGTTCCCGTTAATTAATGACTACTAGAATATAATGTTCCCCCATACAGCAGACCAATTAGAATCCTATGAAACAGTTCAACGAATTTTACCAACAAATTGCTACTAATCGTTTAAGCCACTGGCTAAATGCCTTGCCTGCACAATTAAGCCATTGGCATGAAAATAATTTACATGGTGAATTCAAGCATTGGCAGAAAACCCTTGATGCATTGCCAGTGGTCGAGACAAATTCAGTAACCGATATAATTGATACCGTTAAAGTTGGCGAATTTGGAGATTTAGATCAAGGACAATTTAAGCGCCTTGAAAATTTAATGAAAAAATTTAAACCTTGGCGTAAAGGACCCTACCACATTCATGGATTGCACATTGATACGGAGTGGCGGAGTGACTTTAAGTGGGATCGTTTAGCTGAACATATTAGTGACTTATCGGGTAAATATGTTTTAGATATTGGTTGCGGAAGTGGTTATCACTTATGGCGTATGCGTGGAGCCGGAGCCAAATTTGTCGTAGGGATAGATCCAACGCAACTTTTTTTAATGCAATTTAATGCAATCAAACATTTTATCGATGATAACTCCGTACATTTATTACCCTTAGGTGTTGAACAACTACCCGATTTAAAGGCCTTTGATACAGTTTTTGCCATGGGCGTACTTTATCATCGAAGATCGCCAATTGATTTCCTTTATCAATTAAAGGCGCAATTGGTGAAAGGCGGGGAATTAGTATTAGAAACACTCATTGTCGATGGTGATGAAAATACAGTATTAGTACCTGGTGAACGTTATGCAAAAATGCGTAATGTTTGGTTCTTACCGAGTGAAGAGGCTATGTGTGCTTGGTTAGAACGATGTGGCTTTAGTAATGTTCGTGTAGTAAACACAGATGTTACTGCATTAGATGAGCAAAGAAAAACAGAGTGGATTGATACCGAATCACTTCAGGATTTTCTTGATCCAAATGACAGTAGTAAAACAATTGAAGGTTACCCTGCCCCTAAACGCGCTATATTTATTGCTAATGCATAATATTAATTCCTAACTACTAATAGCTAACTAATTGGTGTAACTTATAAAACTAGTGTTAAAAAAGCTAGAATAATACTAACGCGACGGTAATATGCGAATGGTTAAATTGAGATAAGGAACGCTATGACTGATGTTTGGTTGACAAGACGACTTACTAAAGTAACGAAGAGACAGCAAGACCACCGAGATCCTTTTCAGCGCGATCGGGCTCGCATATTGCACTCAGCTTCTTTTCGTCGCTTACAATCAAAAACTCAAGTGATGGGAAGCGGTCAAAGTGACTTCTACCGTACTCGCTTAACCCATTCATTAGAAGCCGCGCAAATAGGCTCTGGCATCACATCACAACTTCGCTGCAAGCATCCAGAGTTATGTAACAAACTTTTCCCAAACAGTGACAGCTTGATAGAGACCATTTGCTTAGCCCATGATATTGGGCATCCCCCTTTTGGGCATGGCGGTGAAGTAGCACTTAACTATATGATGCGAAATCATGGCGGTTTTGAAGGCAATGGTCAAACACTGCGCATAGTTGCGCGCTTAGAAACCTTCAGTGAACACTTTGGTATGAATTTGACCAGAAGAACACTCCTGGGTTTGATGAAGTACCCTCAACTAATCACTTCGCTTAGTCTTGATAACAAACCAACAAGCATTAGTAATTTTCGACAGTTAAAAGCTGAAGAGTGGCGACCAGCTAAAGGGTTATATAGCGACGATCAAGATATTATTGACTGGATACTGGAACCATTATCACAAACTGACAGGGCTTTATTTCAGAGTATGAGCAGTGAGCAGATACTCATGCAAAACAAAAAGACACATAATAAAACTCGTTTCAAATCACTCGATTGTTCAATTATGGAGTTAGCTGATGATATTGCCTACGGTATACATGATTTAGAAGACGCCATAGTAACTAACGTTGTTAACCGTAACGATTTTGAACGTGAAGTCATCAACAAATTACAACAAATAAACGATCCTTGGCTACAAGAATACAGTCTAACATTAACGGATAAGCTCTTTAGTGATCACCATCACTTACAAAAAGACGCTATTGGCGGTTTAGTTAACTACCTGATCACTGCTATTACCTTAAGTGATTTAAACACACAAGATGACATTAACTTTGCTGAACCAATATTACGCTATAATGCCACATTATCGATAGCCACAGCACAAGTGCTAAAAATATTCAAAGACTTCGTCTATAACTACGTTATTAAATTAACGAGTCTTCAGCGCTTAGAGTACCGAGGCCAACAAATTGTGATGGAGCTTTTTGAAGCGTTATCATCTGACCCTATTCGTTTATTGCCAAGTAATAGTGCTAAACGTTGGCAACAAGCAATCGATAACAACACAAACTCACAGAGAGTAATAGCTGACTATATCGCCGGTATGACAGATGATTATGCTACACGCCTTTATCAATCTCTGTTTAATGCTCATGGTGCATCAGATTACCAATTAGGCTAATTAACAAAATTCTACTCGCTCAGTAAGAAGTGACTATGTAATGCTATAAATAGAGGGAAAGAGATGATGTACTTTTTTAGCAAGTAGAAAATTTTGTAATAGCCAACTATTGGTGGGGGGAAAATAATTTAGAGGCGCTACGAGATTGAAATACTCAGCCCGTGACCACTAAATTTAACTGACTAGTTTTTACAAGCAAGCTTGTAGAGAATTAGCTAATTTTTGCTCTTGCTTGTCACAATACATCGCCTTATCCGCTCTTTCTAACATTTGCTCTATAGTTTCATTACCACACATAACGATACCCACGCTAATTCCTACCGGACGATCTAATTGATTTATTGCTTTATTTGTTCCCAGTAGTGTCGGTATTTCTTTTAATAATTGCTTTTTCCATATTAGACTCTGTTCCAAATTACAATTTATCAAAGCAACTAAAAACTCATCTCCACCCAGCCGGTACAAGCCATCAGAATCACGGATAGTCTTTTTTAGTATTCTGGCAAATTCAATTAAGAGATGATCACCAACCTGATGACCTAATTTATCATTCACTAACTTAAAGTTATTCAAATCGATCATTGCTAAGCAAATAGCACTTCCATTTTCAACTAACACTTTATATTTTAGTAAATCTAAGTCCATTGAACGTCGATTATTAATAGAAGTTAATGGATCTAAATTTGTTAATTGAGCAAGTTCTTGTCGAGATTTTTGTAGCTCTTTAGCTTGTTTGAGGATATTTCTTTGCAATTTATCAAAATCAGAAAGTTTTACCGAGTACGTTGTTATTTCATTATTCTGTTCGATACGACTAATAATGCTATATAAACCCTCAAGTTCCACTCTTATATATTTATTAACTATTTTTGAAATAATGAGTGCTGAGATAAATAAAAATAGGAATATAAAGACAAAATACCTTTTAGGGTATTTTAATATATCTAAAAAGCCAGATGCTGGAGCTTCTACTTTTAAGAGCCATTGGGTATTAGGAATAACAACTTGAGTATAAAGCGATTTACCTGCTTCCCCCTTTTCTGTAATGGAGGAGTTTTCATTTCCAATAATTTGATAATAATAATTCGGTTCACCAAACTTCTCTAAAACATAGTCCAGTATGTTCAAATTAAAACTCACTAGAAGATAATACTGGCTGGAGTTACTTGTAAACTGCGAGGTTAGATCAAAATGAGGTGGTTTTTCAGGTGGTCTATGTATTGGAGGCGATTGAAATTCAGAAATTTTACTTATATGCTTTTTCATATCTTGTTGACATAAGAAAAGCACTTTTTGTTTTTCCGAATCTCCTAAAATCACTCCTTTATCATCAAAAAATGCCAAGCCAACAGTGTCAGGAAAAAGATTACGAACATATGATGTTTTACTTGTAATATCCGTTTTATCTAAACTTTCAATATTGCTGGTTAAGCTTTTGTCTTTTAATAACTCTTTAAGAACTGACTGTTTAAGTTCAATTTGCAGTGAAAGAACTTTAGATAGTGTTACAGCGTGTATATTTAAGTCTGCATTTTGCTTTTCTTCATAAGCATCAAACACATAAGACATCATAATCAAGCCTGCTATTATAATAAAAAATATAAGCACGGCAAAGCTTTGTAATACTATTTTACGAATCGATATCATGGGCAGCATAATATATTGAGTGTATAACGATGTAAAACACTATTAATACTTAAAGCAATTAAATAACTAAACAAAAAAAATAAAAATAAGCAAATAAATAAAATACTTATTCCTATAGCATTGAACAAAAAGAAATTTATATGGTGATTATTAATAATCCAATATAATATAATACTGCTTGTATTTAAAAAATATACTTTTAGCCCGTTAGATAATTTAAGTTTGGCAAATCAAATATGCTCGATATTTTTGCAGGTAAAAACGCCTTAAAATCTATTCAAGAAAATGGATTTAAACAAGAAAATTTCATAAATTTTTTGGGTGCCTCAGGTGGACCTAAATGGTTTATCTTATTTGGTTTAGATAAATACCTCTTTGGCAACTTTTTCAAGGCTAGAAGCTCTGAGCTTAACTTAATCGGTTCAAGTGCTGGTGCTTTTCGTGCAGCAGCATTAACCCAAAAAGATCCTGTTAAAGCGATAGAACGTTTAGCGTATACCTATGCCAATACTGTTTACTCAACTAAACCTAGTCCACAAGAAATATCTAACCAAGCTATTCATATCGTAGACCAACTCTTTGCTGAATATGGTGCTGATGAAATCATCAACAATGAAATATTCAAGGCGCACTTTTTAGTCGCTAAATGCAATGGATTAACTGATTCTGATAATAAGATTAAGCAAGGGGCTGGCTTAATTACAAGTATGTTGCTCAATAAAATTGATCGAAGATTACTCACCAAGCAATATCAACGCTATATCTTCCAACACCCAAACAGCACCCTAACCATAAACGACCCTTATAATTTCAGCAACGTTTATCAAACTTTAACCCCTGACAATATTAAAAGTGCCCTACTCGCTTCAGGATCTATTCCTATGGTAATGTCTGGTATCAGGAATATAGCAGGTTCAAAAAATGGCACCTACCGTGATGGTGGTATTATCGATTATCATTTTGACTTTTCATTAAGCAATATTGAATCAGATAAGCAGATTACTGGTGGCCAGAATTTACCCGTGAATATGAGCAAAAAACAAAACGGGTTAACACTTTATCCGCACTTTAGTTCAGTGCCAAAAGCTGGCTGGTTTGATAAAAGCTCAAACAGAAAAGTATTAGCCAGTAGTTATGAAAACACCGTTTTATTAGCACCCTCACAACGCTTTATACAATCATTACCCTTCGGAAAAATTCCAGACAGAACCGATTTCTCCAAACTTGATGCTCCAACTCGTATTAAATATTGGCTTAAAGTTTTAGAGGAAACAGAAAAGCTAGCAGAGTGTTTTAATGAATTTGTGATAAGACAAGATATAAATAAGATAAAGGCATTTCAGCCTTAGTCTTCAATCATAGTTAAATAATACCAAAAACGACCATGTAGCCGCTGACATACCTCAAAATGGCCTTAATTTTAGTTAGCTCTAGACTCGAGCTAAAAACTTAGCAACTAGACTCTGACTAGAGGCCGAAAGTGAATCATCTTTAACACCATTCATAGCAGATAGTATTTGAGTTCCTAATTGTTTCCCTAATTCAACTCCCCATTGATCAAAAGAGTTAACTTGCCATAAAACGCCTTGAACAAATATTTTGTGTTCATATAACGCAAGGAGAGCGCCCATAGTTTCAGGGGCTAATAACTCCATAACCAGCGTATTACTCGGGGTATTACCCTTCATGGTTTTATGAGGCGCGATCTGAGATATTTCATCAGCAGATAAATTACACTTCTCTAATTCCCTTTTGACTTGTGCTAAAGTTTTTCCTTGCATTAACGCTTCACTTTGAGCGAAACAATTGGCTACTAGCACTTTATGGTTTTCGACATATTGGCTTCGCCCTTTTAAAGCAACAATAAAGTCTGTTGGAATGATGTCATCACTTTGATGCATTAACTGCATAAAAGCATGCTGACCATTAGTACCTTCTTGACCAAAGACAACTGGAGCCGTTAACCATGACAGTTTATCTCCTGACTTTGAAACAGATTTACCATTACTTTCCATGTCTGTTTGCTGTAAATAACCAGGCAATGCTCTTAACGAATGGGCATAAGGCAAAATTGCTAATGTCGGATACTCAAGTGCATTACGATTCCAAATACCCAGTAATGCCATAATCACTGGCATATTATCTTTAAAGTCAGTTGATTTAAAGTGCATATCCATTTCATAGGCACCTTGTTTCAATTTACTGAAATTGTCATTACCAATGGCGAGAGCAAGAGGAAGTCCTACAGCAGACCAAAGTGAAAATCGTCCACCAACCCAATCCCACATAGGTAATATATGCTTCTCATTAATACCAAAGGTTTTTACTGCTTCAAGGTTGCTACTTACGGCAAACCACTGTTTATCAATAACAGTAGACAAACTATTTACTGTTGGAGATACTTCAGGCGCACCAGACAACATCCACTGTTTGACAGCTTTTGCATTTAGCATGGTTTCTTGTGTAGTAAAGGTTTTAGAAATGACTACAACGAGCGTTGTTTCAACATTTAATTTTTTAAGCTTTTCTTCAAGTGCTCCGCCATCAACATTCGCGATAACATGAACGGCTAAAGATAAATCTCGATAATGCTCTAAGGCTGACAAACTGACTTTCACGCCATAATAAGATCCACCAATTCCTATCGCTAATACATCAGTAAAACGTTGGCCCGTATGACCCGTTATTACACCTTTTTGCACACCTTCAACAATCTTCGCCATTTGCTGTTCAGCTGCTTCAACTTCCTTAGCAAGTGTTTCGCCTAGAACCTGTTGTTTAACAACTTGAGGAGCTCTCAATACCGTATGTAAGACAGAGCGACCTTCTGTATTGTTAATCTTATGCCCGTCAAATTGATGCGTTATACTTTCTGACAAACCAACGTCTTCAGCTATTTCAATTAATCCATTCAGCTCAACTTCGTTTATGTTTTGCTTGGAATAATCTAAATATAAGTGAGCTGTCGACAAAGAAAAGTCATTGATGCGTTCTTTTTGATCGAACAATGAAACAATTGAGCGTGTTTTAGCGCTTTTGGCTAGTGAGGTTAACTTTTGAATATTCATAAATTACTAATTTTATTGTGCAGCCTAGCCCCAGAAAATTAAAGAAGGTTCAACTATTATTTTGAGAAAATTAAGTAACAGTTTTTATATCAGCTAAAAAAACTGTCAGTAAATTAATTTAGTTGTATATGGGGAATTATTTCACTGCTAGATGATGTATCGAATAGAGGATGCATTTACTTCCCTCTGCATTGAGTGAATTTTCTTCCTTGTATATTAAACTCTGATGTTCTTTGTGAAAATTATCAAGAAGGACTGTCCCACTAAAAGCTATTCATTGAGCTCTCATAGCAAAACTCCCAAAGACTGACTTTTCATTCACTATAACCTGAGCCCAGATCTCTTCAATCAAAACTCCAAAGCCAGGTATTTAGCTTTTCACTATTTCTTGTAAATACGCTTTAAAATCATTAGCTAATTCATCGGAACTGGGTTGACCATGATCTGATTTTGTATTTTATCACCGGTATATCGAGGGCAGATAACAATTTTTATTAGAGTTGCTTTAATAGTTAGCAAGATGAATGTACCGAGCCGGCAACAAGAATTATTTCCTTAGTTATTGTGTCATTAAACCTATTAAAGCTAAAGTCATCAATACTTTTCTTCTGCTTTAGCTTGCCAAACTAAGTCACATATTCCATCTTTAGGAACAAAACCAGTAGGAGCTTCTAGGAGTAACCTGCGAATTGTTTCATGGGAAAAGTTATGACAGGCATCATCAAGCCTAATAAGTAATTTTTCTAGAGCTTCCCATGTCAACATAGTCTCGTGCGCAGACATAATTCTACGATGATCTGTTTGTGTTACATCATCACCGATCAATAACTCCTCAAACAATTTCTCGCCCGGCCTCAATCCAGTGTATTCAATTTCTATATCACCATCAGGATTATGCTTATCTTTAACATTCATTCCGCTTAAATGAATCATCTTAACTGCAAGTTCAGAGATATTAACAGGATCTCCCATATTTAAAACAAATACATCACCACCTGTTCCCATCGCTCCTGCCTGAATAACTAATTGTGCAGCTTCAGGTATTGTCATGAAATAACGAATAATATCTGGATGAGTTACAGTAATAGGGCCACCAGATTTTATTTGATCTCTAAATAAAGGTACAACAGAGCCTGATGAGCCTAATACATTACCAAAGCGAACCATACAATAACGTGTACTCGACTCCTTCCTCGCTAATGCTTGTAAAATCAGCTCTGCCATTCGTTTAGTTGTACCCATAACATTCGTAGGCCTTACAGCTTTATCCGTTGATATAAGCACAAATGTTTCAACATTGGCTTCCATAGCAGCTTCGGCCGCATAAAGAGTACCAAAGACATTATTTCGCACCCCTTCAACAACATTATGTTCAACAACTGGTACATGTTTATATGCAGCTGCATGATAGACTGTTTGCACATTGAATGTACGCATAACAGTCATCATTCTATTTTTTCTCTGAACAGAGCCAAGTAAAGGTACGACCTGACAATTAAAGCCTAATTCATCAGCTTGTTTTTGAAGTTCACTATTAATTTTATATAAAGCAAATTCTGATAGTTCAAATAAAATTAATTTTGTTGGTTTTTGTTTTAAAATTTGACGGCAAAGTTCTGAGCCAATAGAGCCACCAGCCCCTGTAACCATTACGACTTTTTCACATATATTAGATTTTAATAGAGACTGATCAGGCTTAACTGGGTCACGCCCAAGTAAATCCTCGATTGAAACTTCATGTAATTCATCAATTTTAGCTTTACCACTGACTAAGTCAGCAGAGCCTGGAATGGATAAAACCTCAACAGGAAGTGCTTCGATTTTATTTAAAACTCGAGCGATACGTTTTTTATTTTCTCTAGGCATCGCGAGTAAAATACGAGAAATGGCGGAATCTTTAATAAGGCGAGAAAGATCATTACGGCTATAAACTGTAATCCCTTGAATAATACGTTTATGAATCCTAACGTCATCATCTATAAACGCAACTGGAAAGTATTCATCACCGTGTAGCAAAGACTGTGCAAGCTGTCTACCTGCTGAGCCTGCACCATAGATGATAACTTTTTCTTTATGCTTATTTTTGATTGGTGAGGATGATATTAATGTCCGCATCGAGAAACGACTACCACCGACTAGAACTAATAAAAAAGCTGAAAAGATCACAGGAACAGTTCGCGGTAAATCTATATTTAAAAAGAAAGATAAAAATATTAAAGCAATAGTTGTAAGGCATACTGACAATATAATGCTTACAGCTGCCTTACTATTAATATAACGAATAACAGCCCTATACAAGCCTAACTTTATATTAGTAATCAAGGCTATTGGAATTAAAAAAGCAAGTAAGACCCATGAAGGGCTGTGAAAAAAAACGGTAGTAGTATCAAGACGAACAAGCATTGCTGACCAAAAAGCAATACTTACAAAGCAAAGGTCTGAAAAAAGAGAAATTATACGTTTGATAAATTTTGGTGCTTTAAATAATAAATTCATAGGTTATATTAGATTGCTTATGTATAAGTAATTCTAACAGCATTAATCTATTAGAATGAATAATATATTATACACAAGCAGTTCAAATTTTAATATCTAAATGAGCATTAATTTTCACTCGCTTTTTGAAGAACTTGTTGTATGGCTTTACATACTAAAGCTATTTCAGATGTATTTAATGTTGGATGTACTAAAAACATCAAACTTGTTTCTCCTAATTCCCTAGCTACAGGTAACCTTACTTTTGGTCTAAAATCAGTATTATCAAATGCTTTTTCTAAATAAATTTCAGAGCACGAACCTTGATAACAAGGAACACCAAGCATATTTATTTCATCAACTATTTTGTCTCTCGTCCATCCAGATTTTAAAAATTCTGGTTTGACAAAAGCATAATATTTATACTGGGCATGTTCCATATGCTCGGGCACATCAACTAAACGTATACAAGAGAATTTCGCTAAGGTAGATTCGATTACATTTGCATTATTATTGCGCATAGCATACCAATGGGGCATTCGTTTTAACTGTATTCGACCAATAGTTGACTGCATTTCAGTTAACCTCCAATTCGTACCAAAACTTTCATGCAGCCATCTGAAGCCGGGAGGGTGAGTTTTGTTATAAATAGTATCCCATGATTTACCATGGTCCTTAAAAGCCCACATTTTTTTCCACAAATCTTCGTCATTAGTTGTAACCATTCCGCCCTCACCTCCGGTTGTCATTATCTTGTCTTGACAGAAAGACCAAGCACCTATATGACCAATAGATCCTACCGAACGGTTTTTATATTTTGCACCATGTGCTTGTGCGCAATCTTCAATAACAAATAGATCATGCTCTTTAGCTATTGCCATTATCTCATCCATTTCACAAGGCATACCCGCTAAGTGAACGCAAATGATAGCTTTAGTATTTGAAGTTAACACTGCCTTAATAGTGTTAGCCGTGATATTTTGACTATTAACATCTACATCAGCAAATATAGGCTTAGCTCCTGCAGTTACTATAGAACTAGCTGACGCTAAAAATGTACGAGAAGTTACTATAACTTCATCTTTATCACTACCATTATTACATTCACCAACATTAAGAGCCATTAGGGCTAAATCGAGAGCTAAAGTACCATTTGCAACAGCTATAGCATGGTCAGTGTCAGTAAATCTGGCAAACTCTTTCTCAAATTCACGACCTTCTTGACCAGTCCAATAATTAACTTTATTTGACAGTAATACACTTGAAACAGCATTCGATTCTTCTTGTGTAAAAGATGGCCAAGACGAAAACTTCGTATTCAACATAATAAGATAAATCCTTTAGTAATTTTTTTTAATTGTGGCCGGAGAGCCAATTGCTGTAATATTTGACGGTATATTATGAATAACTGTTGAATTAGCACCAATAGTAGTATTAATTCCAATTTCTGTTAACTGTTTAGTTACTGACCCTATCCCTAACCATGATAGCTTACCTATTTTTGTTCCGCCCGCCAAAGCAACATTAGGACTAAGATGTACACCATCACCCACAACACAATCATGCTCAACAACAGCTCCAGTATTTATGATACAACTTTGTCCTACTTGAGCAAAAGCATTCACCACGGCACTAGCAAAAACTACACTACCCGAAGACACTTTTGCATACTTGCTAACAACAGCGCTAGGGTGAATAAGAAAGGGCAGATTAAAATTTTCTTCAAGCAATTGATAACTAATATGAGTACGAATGCTGTTATTGCCTATTGCAACAATAGCATTATTATAATCATTATTATTTTTAAGTAAGTCATCAAGTGTACCTATTACAGACCAATGCTCAACATTTTTAATTTTTGGGTAAGAGTCGTCATAAAAGGTAACTACATAACCAAGAAGTTCTGCCAGTTCAGCTACAACTTTCCCATGACCACTAGCACCAACTATAGCTAATGTTTCCATTTATTTAGTTCCAGTAAACTTTTTCATGGTTACTTCACCCTCAGCTGCAATTCCTTCCTTTACAAAGACTTTTTTTACTGTTAACAATAAAATTTTGATATCTAACCAAAAACTTTGATTTTCGACATACCAAACATCTAGTTTAAACTTCTCTTCCCAACTGATTGAGTTTCTACCATTTACTTGTGCCCAACCAGTAATACCTGGGCGGACATTATGACGTTTGGATTGTTCTTTGCTATACAAAGGAAGATATTCAACTAATAATGGCCTAGGCCCGACTAGGCTCATATCTCCTTTTAAAACATTCCAAAGACCAGGCAACTCGTCTAAACTTGAAGATCGCAATTTGGAGCCAAAAGATGTTAATCGATCTGAGTCTGGCAATTCCTTGCCACTTCTATCTTTCTGATCTAACATTGTTCTAAACTTAAACAATTTAAATAATTTACCAGACTTGCCAGAACGGAGTTGGATAAAAAACACGGGGCTACCTAATTTTAATCGAACTAAAAAAATTAAAATTAAAAATACACTGGCTAATAAAATTAAGCCCGTCGCAGATAAAAAAATATCAATCAAGCGCTTCATTTAATAACTTCCTAGCTAGTTTATCGTATGTGTATTCATTTAAGACTTTTTCTCGACCTCTTTTCCCCATTTTATTTAATTCTTCATTACTTTTAGAACATAAATCAACAATAGCAACCTTAATCTTGCTTGCATTTTCTGAGGGAACTAAGACTCCACAATTACAATCACCAATAATACTATATGGGCTATTTATTGCTTGGATGATTGGTTTTCCTGAAAACATATAATCAAAAAGCTTATTGGGGCTAATACCATATTTATAAATTTCCATATCTAACCAAGATATTATACAAATATCAGCATAAGCTAAAACTGTTTGAATTGTATTTTTGGGTACAGGTTTAAAAAAATATATATTACGATTCATTGAAGAACTTATTAATCGCTCTTTTTCAGAGCCTTCGCCAATTATAACCATGGCAATTTCGTCGTTCTCAATTTGATTCATAGCATCAATACAATATTTCATTGCATTAGGTACACCTAGAGAGCCTGTGTACATGATAACTCTAACGTATTTTTTTTGTATTGATTCCAGCTCACTTGAAATATCCGAAGGCTCCGTAAAAGATTCATTTTGATCAATTCCATTACAAACATGAATAAACTTGTCAGCCTTCATCCCCTTTAACTCACAATAAGCTTTCATTCCCTCTGGCAAACCGACAACCTTATCGGCCAATTTTAGGCCTAAAAATTGAAATGCACTTAACAACACGGAAAAAGGATGTAGCTTACTCAAGCCTAGTAATAGGTTAAGGCTTAAAGGCCAAGCATCCCTAATTTCCAATATAAGTTTAGCGTTATATTTCCTTGCCCATCTCCAGCCACCCAACAAATGAAATGGATGGGCTGTAGAAACAATAATAACATCCGGCTTATTTAGATTTAAGTGTTCTACGGGGTCTTTTCTATACACACTGTACCCGTATGAAAACATATTTTTAATTCGTCCTATACCATTTCCTAAGTATTGGGGCGTCTTAAGCCAAATGAATTTAACTCCATCTACTTTTTTGAAATTAACATCTGCTTTCTGTATGTATTCTTCCCGGTGTAAATGGTGGAATGACGCTGAAATCACCGCAACATTAACTCCCAAACTAACTAATGCTTTAGATAAATAGTAAGGTCTCCACTCTTTGGGGACATTGTACGAACCTGAGTAATGGTTCATGTAAATAACATTCATAATACAATTTCCCTTCTACTTAGGGTAAACCCCTAATTTCCTCAAAAAGTTAACAGACTTTCTAAGAAACTGAACTACGCTATATGTATTTGGGTAGTCATTAAAGGTTTTTATCTCCGAAGACATTAATTCAGAAAATTCATCCTTGGAGAAACCAAGTTTTTTACAAACATACTCAATATCTTGCTGCTGAAGTATAGGGTCATACGTATCTTTTTTGACTTCTTCTAAAGCTGCTTCTTTGGTGATTTGACCCGCATTAATAAGGTCTGATAGATGTCCATAACGCTTGTCTACTTTAAACTTGTTGGGCAGTATATATCCCTGATAAAATCGCGTATATATAGACTCATGATGTTTCCCTCCATAAGACTTCCAACCTAGTTTCTCCTGTATTAGCTTCATAACTTCATCTTTATTATAATCAACATAATTAAGAATCGACACGGTTCTAACACCTCTAAGGTTGACGTAAAGAAGGTAAGGGAGTGAATAGTGAGGGTAAGTTTTTAGTTTTCTTGAGCCAAACTTCTTTTGAACACTTCTGATATATTTCCAATCTGAATGACCATATGACCAATGAGGCACACTAATAGACTCTGTAACAAAATTCATTCCTGAAATAATATATTTAATATTATATTTACCTGCGTACTGCCATAAAACTGATTGAATAGCATGATCGCTTGGTACTTCTCCATCAGGAACCGAGGCCTTTAAAAAAGATAACTGTAAATCTTTAAATTCAGGCCAATCTATCACATAAGTAATCAGGTCAATATCCAATTTATTAAGAATATTTTCAACATTTTTTACAGCTAATTCTGAATTCCATCCATTATCAAAATGAATAGCTAGAGGACGTAAGCCTAATTCTTTTGTTAAATAGGCAACATACGTACTATCAACCCCTCCACTAACACCTATTAAACAATCATAATCCTTTCCTTTGCCCGCATTTTTTATTTTATTAACTAAAGCAGTTAATTTTACATTGGCTTCAGGGCCTGTACTGACTCTAGTTTCGATTAACTCATCATAACGTAAACAATGATTACAAACACCACTTTCATCAAGGGTGATTTTAGGGTCTACCACATCATTCATTATACAACGAGTACAATTCTTATTTTCAGTCATTTTTAATCTCTACATTTAATAGTTTTTCTAATTGAGAATATTCAGGATAAGTAATCAGAACAGCATCATGTTTACCGTGAAACACAAAGAATGTGCCTACTGCAACAGCAGATGCACCAGCATCAGCTGCTGATTTTAAATGATCTAAATGACCAACTCCCCCACTCGCAACCAAAGGTATAGAAAGCTCTTTTGACATAAGCTCGATCAACTTAAGCTCGATGCCTTTTTTACTTCCCTCATTGTCTATAGAGTTAACTATAATTTCCCCGACCCCTGCATCTTCAAGCTCTTTAGCTAACTCAAGAGGTTTTTTCGAAATGACATTCCTTCCACTATTAGTAAAGACTTTATAAGAGCCTAAAAGTGAACGTTTAACATCTATAGAAGCAACAATACTTTGAGAACCAGCAATTCGAGCTGCTTCACGAATAAAACTGAGATCATTCGCATAAGCTGTGTTTATGACAACCTTTTCTACACCAATTTTAAATAACGTTTCTATATGTTCAATCTTAGTCACCCCACCTCCGTAGGCAAATGGCATAAACGCTTCAGATGCAATATCCTTTATCAGATTAAAATCAGGTCCTCGATCGTGTTCATTAGCTCCAATATCTAAAAATACTAGTTCATCAACTTCTTTATCATTAAATATCCTCACAGCATTTATTGGATCCCCAATATACCTATGCTTTTTAAAGCTACGCCCTTTCACAAGGCCACCGTCTTTAATTAACAGGCATGGAATTATTCTTGTATTGATCATATTAGCTCTAAAAATTTTTTGAAAAATGATTTACCGAATTTGTGACTTTTCTCAGGATGAAATTGGGCCCCATAAACACTACCTTTTTGAACAGAACAAGTGAACTCATCACCATATAAACAAGTAGCCGATATATGTCTATCATCTAGACATTCCACACGGAACGAATGAACAAAATAAAAGCGATTATCTTGAACTAACTCAGAATAAAGACTTTCATTAGAAATATTTTTAGGATAAATTTTATTCCATCCCATATGAGGTATTTTCAATGTCTTATCTTCTAAATCAAATGAAAATACTTTACCTGGAATTATACCTAGCCCGTTTAAAGCACCCTCCTCACTAGAATCAAATAATAATTGCATTCCTAAACAGATTCCGAGTAAGGTTTTTCCTTTAGAAACAGCTTTTAGAATAACATTATCTAAACCACTTTCATTGAGCTTAATTACAGCATGATCAAAAGCTCCGACTCCAGGAAGAATTATTGCACTAGCATTTAAAATATCTTCTTCATTTGAGGTTATAAATGCTTTACCGCCTACCTTTTTGATCATATTCTCAATTGAAGCTAAGTTACCCATTCCATAATCAATTATGGCAATCATTCAGTTACTCCTAAAATATTTTTATACACCGATAACATCAATGACTCCTGCTGCTCCCATGAATTTTCCACAGCCGCATTCCTAGCATTAATTCGCATTTGTATTAAATCAGCATTGCATGCCGTGATGATTAATTTCTCTAATGACAAGGTAGTGTAATCTTCTAGGACAAAACCACACTCATTTTCTGTTACATACTTCTCCATTTCAACAAGAGGAGAGACAATACAGGGTAAGCTGGCCATCCCATACTCAAATAATTTGTTTGGCATACAATACTTATAAGATAGGCAAGTATTCTGAATCAATGCAATACCGATATCAGCAGAAGATGTATGCTCATGTACCTGATTAGGGCTTACCGCAGGATAATAAAAGATATTAGTAGAGTTAGTTTGACACTCTATTACTTTCTCAACTAATGGACCATAGCCCATGAAAACAATACAAGCTGATTTATCATCTAGTTCGGAGAATGTTTTCAATAAGACTTCAATCCCCCTCCCATGGGACAACACTCCCTGATAAAGAAAGATAATATTTGAAGAATTGATATTCAGTTTTTCTCTGAAAATATCTTTTCTTTGATTAGCCATAATAGTTGGAGCATTCAAAACAGTATTAATATTTTTCAGTTGATACAATTCTATATAATGTTTTGAAATAGACTTGCTTACTACAAAAGTATGGTCTACATGCTTAATCAAAACCCTTTCTAACAGTTTAGATAATATTTTTCTTATACCATGGCTTCCATTTGTTTCTGTTTCTAGTTCATGTGTATCATATATCAACTTAGCCTTTGTTATTTTTTTCATCATTAAGCACAAAGGGAGCACAGATAAACTATGAGCATTAATACACGTAATATTATTCCTTTTATGTTTATTTTTTAAGAATTTATAAACATCAACATACCAAGATAAAAACCTCTTTATTTTTATAATAGATGAGGCAGGTGTATTTTCTTCTCCTAGTAATATTATTGGGATTCCTGAAACTAAGGCTTTAGGGTTTCTATTTTTTCCCATACCTATTAACAAGATAGAACTAAAAAACGTTAGCTTATTAATTGAATTAGCCTGTTTTTCAATCCTACTTTCATTTTTAAAAGAAGAGGGGTAAATATGAACATTAATACTTGTCATAAACTATTTTTGACTTACTTGAAGAGTTAATAATTTAATAATCGTTGTATGCAGTAGAACAACAATTATTAACGGAACTATTGCATATACGAAAGAGGTTAACATAGTACTATCTACCTTGGCGTATAAGAATACAAATTTCATTAAAAATAATGCATAGACTATATTGTTAAAGTGACTTTTCCCCTGTAGAAAAACTTTCTCAATCATAGCTAAAACAGAACCAACAAAAAACATCATAAAAGGACTTAAAATATAGAAATTTGCATACAATTCACCTAAGGCCCCAGGGGTAGGTGCACCTGAGGACTTTGGAAAAAAATTATTTTTAAGTATTAAACCCACAGAACTCGGTTCAAGACCTAATGAGCCTGCAAACAAGTTTCTTAACCAATCAATATATGTGAGACCTAACTGCGAGGATGATATTGTGAAAGTATGCATTATAATTGCAATTTGTTGAATATCAGCGGTATTCCCAGACCCTATGATTTTATGCAAAAAGTTACCTACGATATTTTCAAAGCTAAGCTCCTGCCCAATAAAATATAAATTACTCAATATACGAAGGAAATATAAAATAAAAGCAAAAGCCATCATAATAGCCATACCAATGAGGGCTTTTTTTTGCAATTCAGGTCGACATATACCTACAAATACTAATAGAGACAGAATGAAGGTAATAGGGGCCATAATTTGACCTTGCGTTAAATTCATCACCATGCCTAAAAACGCACATAGGTAAAATAAAGTTGTTATTTTTTTATTGTTAGCTATTAGTAGATATAACCAATAATAAATGGCTGCATAATAAAAATTATAAAAGAGGGTAGATACTCCGGCATCTTCTGCCATGTGTCTAAAGGCCTGAAAATATATAATGGATTCAAATAGTCCACCTGCCGTAGCGTTCGCAACATTATACCAATTAGATAAACCTAAAATCAAAAAGGGAGAAATAACTACTAATCGTGTTTTATATAATGAATTTAAAAATCTTGTTTTTTCAAACGATAAAGACGCAAGCTTTTTCACCTTAAATCGTTCAGAGATGATTAGAGAGTGGCCTAATGAAAAAAATATATAACCAATAGTGATTAACAATAGCGATATTTCAAAAAGTTCAATCACTTTATCTGTAGGCAGAGACATAAAGCCTATAAATTTACCAAAGTTAACAACTTGAAAAGAATAATATAGCCCTCCTAAAACATACCCGAAATACATTGCTGAAAAAATATTATAAGCTGTAAATATTCCTTGTTGAGCTTTAAAAATAGTAAAAAGTATAAAAACGAGATATAGAATATACGTACTAAAATAAATTCCTTTATTAACTATCTCGTGATGATATACAAAATAAAAAACGATTGGTAATAAAGCTAAAAATGTAAAGCTAAAAAGTCTAAAGCCGGAAATTTTAAACAAAACTCCCCCCTTTTTTTATCCCCTTTATAACTTCTTTCGTAGTTTCTAAATTTTTAATATTCACTAATATAAACATTAAAAATAAAAATAACCAAACAGTAATATTAATATATTGCTCCACATCTATAGAGCTTAAGATTACAGTGATAGCTGATAAAAATAGTAAGGTAGAATATGCTGAAAATCTATCTATCGTAAATCCCATCCTTACAGATACTTCGGTTTTTAAGAAAAAACACAATAGATAAGAAAATAAAGTGGAATATGCTGCACCTATCACGCCATATTTAGGAATGAGTATGACATTACCTACTAAGTTCACAACTAGGGTTAAAATAGTTATTATTGTATGGTTATAGGTTTTTTTCTTTAAGTTAATTCCAACAGATGTAACCTCAGTAATCAAAGATATAAGAGGTATAGCGATCAATACAGGTAAGATATCTGTGACCAGAGTATAATTTGGAGGTAAAAATAATTCTACTAAGAATGCCCCAGCCCCCGTACATACCCAAATAAAAGTGATTATGCTTAATAATAGTTTTGATACGTTACTAATAACTTCTTTATGAAGATTTTTATCCTCAGCTTTCTCATAACACTTGTAGATAAAAGAAGGCCATATTGTCGAAAAAACGGACTGTATGATAAATACTACACCCGCAAAGTGTGCCGCTACTGAATAATGTGCGAGGTCCTCTAAAGTAAGCAACTCTTTGATAAAGTAACGATCTGAGATAGTTAAAACATAGTATGCGCAGGAGCTTATTAAAAGAGGGAAAGCATACTTAAAATTAGTAAACAGATCATAAGGTGTGAAACTAGAAAAAGACACATTAATGAGAATGTTGCTACATGAAACCAACTGTATAAATAAGGTTAACCCCATACCAATAATTATTGCGAAAAATAAATTTGAGATTGTTGGGTAAATAATTTCAATATATGCCAAGAAAAGAAAAGCTAAAAGTAATATTTTAGGTAAAATCTGAGAGAAAGAAAATAATAAAGGTTTGTTTTCCATTCTAATAATTAACGATAAGAACCTAGAAAAAAAAGCAAAAGTAATGCCTAATATAATTTCTTTAGTAAGTCCTGAACTTCCAATTAATAATGGAGAAATATCTACATTAATAAAGTAAGTTACTAATAAAATACAACTTAGCAGAATAAGACCAGGGAAAATAGTAAGAAGGAATAGATCACTTTTTACATATGAGAAGTAGTTTCTAACTAATGACTGATCAAACCCCAACGATAGAAATATGGTGCTCAAGTTTAAAACTATAAAAAATAGTGTATAACTCGCAACTACCTCTTCATTATACAACCAAGTTAAAGCAGGAAGTGTAATTAAGCTAATTAAAGCTACGCCAAATGGACCAATAGAATATTGTAATAGTGTAGTTCTTAGCATTTGCTTAACAATGACTCATAAAGATCTATAAACTTTAAAACTACCGATTCTGAGGTATATTTCTTTTCAGGGTGGTTTTTTTTACTATTTGTTAATTTACCTAAAGATATTTGTTCAAGTATTTCATCATGGGTATCTTCTGTATAAATCATACCCAGATTACTTGCAGTATATTCCCTATATTGTTCTAAATCACTTAATATTGGAAAAGATCCCAATAAGGCGGGCTCAATAACCCCCCCTCCAAGTGCATCAGATTTAGGTATCGAAAAATGAATGTCCGTTCTAGAATAGATAGAATGAAGCTCTTCATCTGATAACAACCTATCAACAATAATTACCTCATCAGATACCAATTGTTTAAACTTATTCAATTCCACATTATTTGCAAACCCTTTAAACACAATAATATCTTTATTAATCCCCTTAGACAGTAGAGAGTTTATTATTATTGCAACAGCTTCGGGATTATAAAGTTCTCCTAACCCTCTATTAAATACAATAAAGCCACTACCTTTAATTCCAAGCTCATTTTCGAGAATTGACTCCACTCTTATTTCAGTGCAGTTTGGGACAACTGGAAAGCCCCAATAAAAGGTTGAAATGTTCTTATCGTCAAAACTGTAATCGTTTACTAGCGCTTTAGTAACATTACTTCCAGATGTATGGATGTTTTTCATACGTTTTAAAACGAGATTATTTATCACTGTATATATTAGATCTTTGAAAAAGTGACCACTTTTGTTCGATAATAAAACATCAGAGCCCCAAGCTGCTAACAGGACAGGTTTAGAAGTAAAACATGCCATTATCCCATAATGATTTATTACATGAGCGTGCACAACATCAGGTTGAAAAGCACCTATTATTCTATTCAGCTTTAAAAAATTAAAATAAGATTTAAGTCCTTTGAGCTGACCTAGGTCATAACAATTTTCAAGGCCACTAGCATCGAATGAAGCTAACTTTACCTCTACACCTTTCTGCGCAAGATTATGAACTAAGCGTTTTATGATAGGTGACTTCCCTGGACCTACGATTAAGACTTTCATAACTATATGTAAGGGTGCATTGGAATGCTAAATACTTGCTTGCATAGTTTTTCTGCTACAGGAAAATCCCCTTCTTGGTAACCTAAATTGGAAAAGGCTGTTTGTTGGTGCATACAAGTCCCATAATAAACAACAGTTGGAACACCTTTCTCTTTATACTGTGCCATTATAATATCACGATTTTCATCTACTAATGTGTATTGAGCCCATGAACTTAAATAGCCACTAGGTACCTGAGGAGTATTATAATTACTAGCTAGTTCAGCTTCATAATTAATCGCAGCATTATTTCTATTAATAAGTTCTTGCGGGAATTCAATTAACTTTTCTAATAAAATAGCAGCTTGGATAGTATCTAAACGACTATTCATACCAATACGAACGTTATCATACTTATCAGTTCCCTTACCGTGAACTCTGTAGGAACGGACTAAATTAGCATAATCATCATTATTCGTGAAAATTGCACCACCATCACCGTAACAACCTAGTGGCTTAGCCGGAAAGAAACTAGTTGTAGCGATATCACCAAAACCACCTGCTTTTTTACCATCGATCTCTCCACCAAAGCCTTGAGCAGCATCTTCGATAAGTTTTAAGTTATATTTCTCTGCTAATTTTTCAATTTCAGGGTAATTAGCAGGTAAACCAAAAAGGTCAACCGCAATGATAGCTTTAGGAGTTAGCTTATCCTCAGAAATGACCCTCTGTATTTGTTTTTCAAGGTCTTTCGGACAAATATTAAAGGTTTGCTCATCTGAGTCAACAAAAATAGGTGTCGCATTAGCAAAAGAGATGACTTCTGCAGTGGCAAAAAATGTAAAGGTAGGGCAAAAAACAGCATCGCCTTCTTTTATGTCTAAGACCATTAATGTGAGTGTTAATGCATCGGTTCCATTTGCACAAGTGATTGCATGTTTAACACCGACATACTCCGCCAATTTTTCTTCTAGCTCTATAACTTCAGGGCCCATGATATATTTACCATGCGCTAGAACATCCGCAATACGTTTATCTATTTTTTCTTTTAAATGCTGATATTGTGCTTTTAGATCTATAAATTGCATTTGCTTTACTCTGAAACAATAATTAAGGTTGAATCTTTTAACTGATAAATTGTACCTGTGTGCTCACATGTTACAGATGAATTCCCAACTATTGGTAAGTCAAGCTGCTCACCGTACTGGCTCATCCACCCCTTCTGTTTCGCTGGTACACCAACCATTAAAGCATATGGTTTCACATCTTTGTTGATAACAGCTCCAGCTCCAACGAATGCATACTCACCAATAGTTACACCACACACTATGGTACAGTTAGCACCCAGGGTTGTGCCTTTTTTGATTAAAGTATCACGGTATTCATCTTTACGCTCAACCCCTGAACGAGGATTGTAAACATTGGTAAATACCATACTTGGGCCACAAAACACTTCATCTTCAAGATGAACATTGTCATACACTGAAACATTATTTTGAATTTTGCATTTGTCACCAATTGTTACTTTGTTGCCTACAAATACGTTTTGCCCAAGTGATACTCCTTGACCAATTTCAGCACCACCACAAATATGAGCAAAGTGCCAAACTCGAGAATCTTTACCAATTATTGCGCCATCATCAACAATAGCGCTTTCATGCTTATAATATGCTGTCATAGTTAATTTTACTTATTGATAACTTTAGTAACAAATGGATGTACATCAGATGAGTTAGTAACAATTTCTTGATTACGGATATTGCTAACTATTTCAATACTCTTACGAGCTTCTTCTAACCCAAAACCACCACCGTCTAGTATATGTTCATAACTCTTAGTATGAAGATCTGTAAAACCACCAGAAAACTCTATTTCATTACCGTCAACTGTAATCGAACGATATGTTCTTTGACCTGCAGATTTAACATCTTCAGGAATATAATCATAATTTACCGATAAGAACCAACGTACTTTAGCATGTTTAAATTCTAAGTAGCCGGCATTAACATCTTCTTGTTTTAGATGCGCTTCATTTTTGACTAGATCACCAAAAACCCAACCTAGCATATCGTAGAAGTGCACACCTATATTGGTCGCAATTCCACCTGATTTATTGTCATCACCTTTCCATGAAGTGAAGTACCAATGGCCGCGGCTTGTCAAATAAGTTAAATCAACATCAAAGACTTTATTAGGATTTTTTGCAACTTCTTCAGCAACAAAAGTCTTTAAATCGATAATGCTTTGGTGCAACCTCAGTTGTAAAATATTATAAACTTGCTTTCCTGTTTCTTCTTGAACAAGCCTTAAAGCATCAATATTGTGGGGATTTAACACCAATGGTTTTTCACAAATAGCATGTGCATTGTTACGAAGCGCAAAGCGAATGTGAGAATCGTGTAAATAGTTTGGTGAAGCAATACTCACATAATCTATTTGGGTTCCACTTCTTTTAAGTAGGTCTACATGACGATCAAAACGCTCATATTCTGTAAAAAAGTCAGCCTCAGGAAAATGACTATCAATAATTCCAACAGAGTCGTTCTTGTCTAGTGCGGCAACTAAGTTATTTCCAGTTTCTTTGATAGCTTTCATGTGACGCGGAGCAATATATCCTGCAGCTCCAATTAGTGCGAAATTTTTCATTTTTTTTCCTAAATATATATTATAAAAGACACCTTCTAAATACAGCATTTATTAGGTGTCTTAATTAATTTGTAATCTGATTGTTTATAAGCGAATATCTACTTCACTTTTTGGTAAAATATATTTTAAATCATATAAAATATGATTATCTTTACCGAACCTGCGAATATTTTCTCCGCCTAACTTTTTAAATTCATCATGTGCTACCGCTAGGATAATAGCATCGTAATAATTGCTTTTAGGATGCTCTATATTTAAGCCATATTCATGTTGTGTTTCTTCGTTTGAACACCAAGGATCAGTTATATCAACATTAATATTATATTCTTTAAGCTCACTAACTATATCCACTACTTTAGTATTACGTAAATCAGGACAATTTTCTTTAAAAGTAAGTCCCATTACTAAAACATTAGCGCCTTCTACTTGAATGCATTTTTTTAGCATTTTTTTAACAAGCTGAGAAACTACATAGTTTCCCATGCCATCGTTTAATCGACGACCTGCTAAAATCATTTCAGGATGATATCCCACAGTCTGTGCTTTATGGGTTAAGTAGTATGGATCTACGCCTATACAATGGCCACCAACAAGCCCAGGGCGAAATGGCAAGAAGTTCCATTTTGTACCCGCCGCCTCTAATACCTCAAGTGTATCAATATTCAGCTTATTAAAAATAATTGAAAGCTCATTTATCAAAGCTATGTTTACATCACGTTGAGTATTTTCGATAACCTTGGCAGCTTCGGCTACTTTAATTGAACTTGCCTTATGTGTTCCAGCAACAATAATTGATTTATAAAGTTGGTCAATTATTTCTGCTATTTCTGGGGTTGAACCTGAAGTTACTTTTAAAATGTTAGTGACCCTATGTTCTTTGTCTCCTGGGTTTATTCGTTCAGGAGAATAACCAGCGTAGAAATCTTGATTAAACTTAAGAGCCGAAGATTTTTCTACAATAGGTAAACACTCTTCTTCAGTCGCACCTGGGTAGACTGTAGACTCATAAATAATGATATCTCCTTTAGATATAACACTCCCGAGCATTTCACTGGCTTTTATAAGGGGTGTTAAATCCGGTTGCTTATGATCATTTATTGGTGTTGGGACGGTAACAATATAGATATTTGCACTTCTTAAGGCTTCAATATCATGAGAGAAAGTTAAACTTGTCTCTGCTAACTCAATGTCTGATACTTCAAGAGTCGAATCAGTACCTGAGATTAATTCTTTCACACGAGCTTGGTTAATATCAAAACCTATTACTTCAAATTTCCTTCCAAACTCTACAGCTAATGGTAAACCAACATAACCTAAGCCTATTACAGCAATTTTTCTATCAAATAAATTCATTTATAAAGTTACTTTTACTAAGTGTTAATTTTAAGGAGAGAAATATTGAATTTAGTAAAAGACCCATATTTCATTTTACTTATAGAGTTTTAAATCCAGTTTAATTTATAATTATAAGTAATTTTAATCGGCGAACATTATACTAAATTATATTGTTATTAATAGCTATTTTCGATATTTCTTAAAGGATAAATCGTGTTTATTGTACGGAATTATTTGTATCTAAATATTTAAGTCATAAGGCTTCCAGTCAAGCTAAGTTCTTTATAACTTAACTTTTGAATATAGTAGTATTCAAGCCAATACAAACTATAACCTATTAGAATTAATTAGCTTATTTCACCTATCTAAATCGATAGCAGGGTCAAATCCTAACAATTGTCATCACTTTTTATAGTGTTGCTTTAGCTTGCTCATCAAAATATACAATTATAACCAATTTTCCCTTATGAGCAATTTGCTTGGCCCCAATTTTAGCATTATCATCTGGTATATCACCTTTGTCATTTATTAATCTATATCCCGCCAAGGACACTTTAAGGTATATAGCTTATAAATATCTAGGACTATATATTGTAATAATCATAGTCGAAATCATTCCTTTGCCTATGATCTCATAAAGTATAAAACTATAATATTGTTGGTAAACGAATATTCTTCACAGGGATGATTTAGTTCTTAAAGATGGGGGTGTACTAGATTAGTTTATCTGTTTGATTTAATCCTTAAAAATCATATGAACACCGAAGTTAATAGTGTTCATATATGGTTATCTTGCTTCTTATTTATTTCTTAGTAAAATATCGAATAAGAACAATTAATATCGATAACATACCACCTAAAATAGTTCCTAATACCACAATTAAGGCACGTTTTGGTTTAGCTTTGGTATCGGGTACTTGAGCGGCATCTATTGTTTTCAGTACGTATTCTTTTTTCACCTTCGTTAACATCATATTTTTAGTTTGCTCTTCTATTAACTGGTAAAAAACCGTTTCCATTGTTGAAACTTTGATGTTAACTAATTGCTCTGTTAAATAGTCAATTGAAGCTTTCGCATCAATTTGATCTTGCTCACGCATAAACTCATTTATATCTTCAATTAACCACGTTAACCATTGTTTGGCTACTGGTGGTGAGAAAAACTCAACACTAATATTTACCATAGAAGTTTTTTTATCTTGAGAAACGGTTAAAATTTTTGAGAACTCTTTATAAGCTTCCCATGAAGAAGGTTCGGCCTTTTTAGGTGCTTTTACTTCTCGTATCCACTTTTTATTCGTTTTATCATATAACTCTTCATTTACTATTAGTATATTTGAGGTTATATCCCAGTTTTTTGATGCCATTAATGGTACTAATAAATCATGCTTTGTAATGAAATTTTCGATAAATGAACGAGATTTGATAACCTCTAGTGCTAGAGCTGTTTTATCTCCCCCACCTCCGCCAAGGCTAATACCAGCCATACTGGCTAAACCACCAAACTGTCCTGCTAAAGCACCAAGGCCTCCTGCTCCACCTTCACTTGATGCTGGAGCTAAAATGGCGGACGCTTTATAGATATTAGGTTTAGATAGAGCGAAGAAAACAGAAGCTACCGCAAATATCATACTAATAATGATAATGGTAAGTTTACCTGCCCATATAGCGCGCCAAAGTTCAGCTAAATCTATTTCATCATCTTGGTTTTGAGTGTTTTGTAGGTGTAGTTGTTGTTGAAGTAATTGCTGTTGTAACAATTGTGCATTCACATCATTTGGCATTGCTTGTGAGTTTTCGATTGAGCTTTCTACTGATTCTGACACTTTTCACCATATCCGATTGGCATTTGTTGGTCGTAGGTACTTAGCGATCAACAATAAATTTCCCGCATTATACGAATATTAGTAGCAAAGTTAAAGGGGTCGTTTGTTATAAACCCTTTGGAATGAAAACATGAATTCCAGCTATGTGATTACTGGGATGAAGTCTTTAAAAATAAAAAATCATTTACCACTATGTACACTAAGACAGTTCTTGATCACAGATAAAGTTGGGGTAATTCAGAGCTAAATAATGTAGATTCCCAATTAGAGGCTTCGGGAACGACAACAGTTATTATTTATTCATCAATAACAGACAAAAGAAGTTGAATTAATGAATCCATTCTATCCTGCTTTTAAGCTTGGTAACAAACCTGCCAAGCGTTCAATTTTTATATTGCTCAGTTGACGATAATCAAAATATGGGCAAACGATAAGTTTATTTTCTTTATCAATAGCAAATTCATCATCTAGCCAAACTAAATTAGCTACGAGTTTACCACTATTAATTAGCGCTTTAGCATGTCCTTTTCCACAAATAATATGCACTACCCCTTTGTTTGGTGTTAATTTCGGTTCTGAAAATAACAAGGCTGTTTTACTTTGCGCTTGCAATAAGTATTTATCACGATAATCTTGCCAAGTTGGTGCTTCATCTGAATAATTAAAATGTTTTTTATCTAAAGCAAAAAGTAATTTAGCATATACATTAAATACTTTTCGCCAGCCATTGCCACACGCTTGATTAATTACATTAATTTCACCTTCAACCATTGGGGTAACTTCATCCAAAGCTTGATATTCAAACATGTTAGGTTTATTTGCTATATAGACAGCAAAATTAAAGTCGTTATCACCAAAGCCTATGTTATTCATTATCTTCCTATTTATTTTCAATACTGGTTAAAGTTCTCTTATCAACTATCCTATCACTTCGATTTTAACTGATTCTCTCATCTTTTTATTTACAGCTCTCTATTGCAACTGATCTTTACTAAATTTATCTGCCCTTTTCTCCATAGCTTTATCAATTTCCTATAGTTGACCAACACAGGCACTTATTTCATAGAATAATATACGCTATAATCACCCAATAAAAAGTTAGACTCATCACACCTAATATATAAGTACTCAGAACGTTATGGATATTAATACACAAGCCACCATACTTTGGCACGATTATGAAACTTGGGGAATCAATCCAAAATTTGATAAACCTTCTCAGTTTGCTGGCATTCGTACCGATCTCGATTTAAATATCATCGGTGAGCCAGAAATGTTTTATTGCACGCCGCCCGTAGATTACTTGCCACACCCTGAAGCTTGCTTAGTTACAGGTATAACGCCACAAAAGGCACAACGAGAGGGTTTGTCTGAGGCAGAGTTTGCTGCACGTATTCATACTTTATTTACTCAGCCCAACACCTGTGTTGCTGGTTATAACAATATCCGCTTTGATGATGAAGTAACTCGCTATCTGCTTTATCGTAACTTTTATGACCCTTATGCCCGTGAATGGCAAAACGGTAATAGCCGCTGGGATATTATAGATATGGTGCGTGCCTGTTATGCACTTCGCCCAGAAGGCATTAATTGGCCAACCGTTGAGCGTGATGATGAAGAGGTTGTCAGTTTTCGTTTAGAGCTATTAACTGCAGCAAATGGTATTAGTCATGAAGCAGCCCATGATGCAATGAGTGATGTTTATGCCACTATTGCTATGGCTAAGTTGATCAAAGAAAAACAACCAAAACTTTATGAATTTATCTTTAATTTAAAGAGTAAAAATCAAGTTAAGGATTTGATCAATACCGCTGATATGACCCCTATTGTACATACCTCGAGTAAGGTATCATCAGTACACGGCTGTACCAGTTGGTTTGCACCAGTAAGTTATCACCCCGTCAACAAAAATGCGGTGATCTGTGTCGATTTAGCGCGTGATATCTCACCTTTACTAACCCTTAGCAGTGAAGAGATTAAAACGCGTTTATATACACGTTATGACGACTTAGCGCCTGATGAACTGCCAATACCGGTGAAGTTAATTCATGTTAATAAATGCCCTGTTATAGCGCCAGCTAAAACTTTACTGCCTGAAAATGCTGAGCGTCTGGTAATACCACGAGATGTTTGTTTAGAGAATTTAGCCTTATTGAAAAAGCATGCCGAACTAAGAGATAAGTTAAGTGATGTTTTTGCCACATCAGATTTTGATAATGATGACGTTGATGCAGAGCAAGCCTTATATGGTGGTAGTTTCTTTAATCATAGTGATAAAGCGCAGATGGATATTTTACATGGTTTATCAGCCGAGCAGCTCGCTAATCACCCATTTCAATTTCAAGATGAGCGTTTAAACGTATTACTGTTTCGTTATCGAGCGAGGAACTACCCATATACCTTGTCGGCAGATGAACAGCAAAAATGGCAGCAGTATTGCCAGAACAAACTGCAATATGGCGGGAAAGGCATTTTATCACTTGATGAATTTATGATGAAGATTGAAAACCTAGCCCATGAATATGAAACAGATAAAGCGAAGATGTCTGTATTAAAAGCCTTGTATGAATTCTTGCAAGGATAATTCCCCCCCATAATAACGATGAAAAGGGTTATTCTGCTTTGGCTCTAGCAGAATAACCACAAATATTTATTATTATTTTAGGCAATGCCCCATTGCGATTATCTGAAAATATAAACTAAACTATTCAACGCAACTTATTGGTAAGTCGTTCGCTCAAGCTCATATTTTTTCATTTTATCGTAGAGTGTTTTTCTGGCTAAATTGAGTTCTTCCATAGTGTCTTTAATGCAACCTTCATTACTTGCCAACGCTTCCTCGATAAGGAATTTTTCAAAAAACTCGACGCGTTGAGTTAGCCCCATGCTACTCAGCATCGAGTTGCTACTGGTGTTCTTGTTAAAATTGAACGCTGCAGCTTCACCTAATAAGATATAACGCTCCGCCAAGTTTCGTAATTCTCTTACATTGCCAGGCCAGCTATAACTTAACAGTTGAGTTTTATGTTCTTGCGATAACGGAATTAATTCTTTTTTATAACGCGCTGAAGCTACTCTAGCAAAGTGTAAAAAGAGCAAGGGCACATCTTCAATTCGCTCTCTCAAAGGGGGAATATCTACTTTTACTAAATTCAAACGATAATAGAGATCTTCACGAAATAAACCTTGCTCGCATAGTTCTAATAAATCGACTTTGGTCGCAGCAATAACTCTGACATCAAGATCAATTCCTTCGTTCGCACCTAAACGAACTACTTTTCTTTCTTCTAAGACTCTGAGCAGCTTAACTTGTAAGGACATGGGTGTACTTTCTATTTCATCAAGAAATAAGGTACCGCCGTTAGCATATTCAAACTTACCAATGCGTTTTTTATCAGCGCCCGTGTAAGCGCCCTTCTCCGCACCAAAAAGCTCGCTTTCAATTATATTTTCTGGAATAGCACCACAGTTGAGTGCAACAAAATTACTATCTCTTCGAATACTATGGTCGTGTAAATAACGAGCAACCAACTCTTTTCCTGTGCCTGTTTCACCATCTATCATGATATCTGCCGGTGCATCCATCACTTGATTCAGTATATTTCGCATTTGCACAATGTTAGGCGAATTTCCTAGGATTCTAGGACCGGGTAAACAATGTGTTTCTATTTCTTGTTTGAGTTGCCTATTTTCAAGCACTAATGCGCGTTTATCTAGTGCTCTTTTAACCGTGTCAACTAAGTCATCGTTATTAAATGGTTTTTCAATAAAGTCATAGGCACCATTACGCATGGCTTTTACTGCCATTGAAATATCACCAAAACCGGTGAGTAAAATGGTGGGTATGTCTGGGTCAATATTTTTAACCTCAGCCATCAACTGATGACCATCCATTTTAGGCATATTAATATCACTAATAACAACACCAGGCCAAGTATCACTTAGCTGATTAAGTAATTGATGTGCATGTGAAAAGGTTTGAACTTCAAAATTTCTTAATTCGAATGTTTGCTCAATAGCACTTCGTATATGTTCTTCATCATCAATAACAAAGACAACACCCAATTTTTCCGTTTCCATATTATTTCCTTACGTTATACCAATCCGCATAACTACCTGATCAATCTTGCTGGTTAAAACTAACGATCACTGCGTTTTTTTCAATCCCAATAGCCAGCTATTGCTTAATCAAACGCCTTGTTCTTACCAATGTTCACTTCGCAATTTTTAAATCATTTAATTAAGCGGAATGGTATTACCTATTTACAGGTAAGCTAATGGTAAAAATAGCGCCACCATCAGGGTGATTATTTACGTTAAGTTGACCTTGCATCGACTCTATAATTCGGTGCGAAATAGATAAACCTAAACCTAGGCCAAAGTTTTCTTTCGTGGTAAAGAAAGCCTCAAACACTCTGTCGATATTATCCACTAAAATACCTGGCCCATTATCTCTTATTTTAATAATGACCTGTTCTTTAATGTTAGAGACAGAAATCGTTATTTGCTTATCTTCTTGTTCACTGAGCGCCTGTATTGCATTACTTAATAAATTAACCAGCACTTGTTCAAAACGAATAGCATCACCAAATACATGCAAAGGCTCTGAACAAGGTTTACTGATAAATTCTACTCTCGCAGCTTTAGCTTGGTGTTTTACAATACTCATCGCCGCCATCAGACTCATTTGAACATCAACATCAGTTGCTACACCCGTACTTTTTTTAGAGAAACTGTTAAATTGACTAACAATATCACTTAACCGATCCACTAAACCTATAATGAGTGATAAGTTGTTATTTACTTTGTCCGCCATACTTCGTTCTTGATAAGCTAACGCATTTTCTGAGTAACTTCTTAAGGCTGTTAACGGTTGATTAATTTCATGGTTAATACTCGCTGACATGCTACCGATGAGCGCTAGTTTTTCTGATTGGATCAATTCATCACGCATTTTATTCATTTGAGTTTGTGCTTGTTGACGTTGTGCCATTTCTTCATGCAATTTGACATTACTCGCACTTAAGTCAGCTGTTCGCTCTTTAACTTTCTTTTCTAATAATTGCTGAGATTGTTTGAGTCTTCGCGCATTTTTAAGTCGCTCGTTAGCAAATAACAATAAAAACACCATTAACAAATAACCACTAGCGCTGAGGATGACTAATAAATTTTGTTGGTTTTTCATTGGCGCTAAAGAGCTCCATAAATGAACTTGCCAATTAGCTTTTTGCATCAGTTTATTGAGTGCAAATATCTCTTCCGAACCTTTGTTTGATGTAACTTTCAATAATTCACTACCAAGATCCTTTGGAAAATAGTGATTTGAAATATCAACCACGTTAAGTGAAGATATTTCTTTATCGGTATAACGTTTTTCTGCAATTAAGTTAAGCTGTTTAGCTTTAGATAAATTGCCAATAGTTTTCAGTCGCCATTCCGGTCTGTCTGAAATAAAGACCACATCATCGGGTGCAACAATTAAAAAATTAAAACTATTATTTAATACCGTTTTTTTATACTGCTCTTCAATATCAGCAATACTTATTTTTAAGGCAATAACACCGGCAACCACATCATCGATAATCACTGGGAAAGCATAATAAAAGCCGCGTTTTCCACTACTTAACCCCACGGCATAATAATGAGAAAGTTTGCCTTTTAAGGCATCTTGAAAATAAGGTCTAAAGGTGAAATTCATACCGACAAATGAATTGGGAAATTGCCAATTACTTGCACCAATAGTAATACCCTTTTTATCAATTAGGTAGATATCAGACGCCTGAGTCATTGTTCTGATATCGGCTAATAACTGATTAAGCTTGGTTATTTTTGATTGTTCGTTAGGTGAGAGTAACGCTTGTGACAGTACAGGATGTTTCGAGAGAACTTTGGGAATTCTATCAAAGCGACCAAGAATATTATCTATATAGCCGACTAAGTTAGATAGCTGCTGATTCGATTGTTGATGCATTTGTTGATAGGCATTGTTCATACCTATCACCTGGGTCAGTTCAATAGTTAATATAAGGCCAATCACCGCAATAATGGCGACAATATAATTTATACGTTCTGATTTTCCTTGATAGACCAAAATTATACCTTAAGAATAAACTAATGCTATTTCACCAATGGAGCTCTCTACTTTATAAGCGGTAGAAATGATAGCTGTGTCAGTGATATTATAATGAAAATCGTTTTCCATTTTATCAGCTTTTAACAGCAAACACCTTGTTTACTGTGATGCTTTCGCTATTTACATTGACTATCCAACAAACAACAATTTCTATAATAACAATTGTATTTGGTTAGGCCAAAGTAACCATTAAAATCTTAGTTAAAAATCGAATCTAACACCTAATTGCACAGCCGACATATCTTCACCTGTTGAAGGTAAGCGAGTTGCATCATTATCTAACTGCTCAACTGATGCCCACATGCGAAACTTCTTAGAGAAATAACGGATATATTCAACTTTAATAGAGTTAACATCGCCTTTTATTTTACAAGAGTTTACCGCATATCTAGCATGTATTTGATTATTCCCTTGACGCCACTTCCCATACAAACCTACGGTTGAACGATCTTCATCAACGCAACTGGTTACGCCGCCTACTTTACCTGACTCTTCTGCCGAGACTAATCTAACGTTACCAGACGAGTTACCTTTGTACAGATCAAAGTCTTCTTCAGCCAAATGATAAAAAGCTGATACCGTAAGCGACTTTGAAATATCATACCAAGCACGAAAGCCGTATAAATTACCGGTATTTTCACCTTGTTGATCTGCTGCCAATGCAGCTTGAAGCTTCAAGCTTTTATTTTTATATTGCGTTGCGACTTGGTATTGATCAATAGAGTCGCCATCTTGTTTTTCCGTTTGAATGGCAGCAGCAAACTTCCAATTATTGTAAGATTTTTGCCACTGCAGCATATCATCATCACGAATAGCACCTTGTCGCAAAGAGTCTAATCCATCAGAAAAATACGCACTACGTACATACTGATGCCATATAATAGTTTGAGAACCATAAGTAACGGTACCGAAGTTGCCTTTTAGGCCAACATATATCTGACGCAAACCCGGCTTTTGGTTTTGATTAAAATTCACCCCGTCATCGCCACGTAAACCATACTCAACTTTGCCGACACCTGTTAAGCCATCTGACAACTGGACTTCTGCGTTAACACCTATCCGACTCAAAAAATCTCTACCATTTACTGCATCATCAGCAGTACCACTATCAACATAGTCAGCACCTAAACGGAGCGATCCATAGAATGAGCTATCGACATCACTGGCGCTAGCACTCGCACTGCTCAATAGCAGTACGTTTAACAAAAATAGTTTACTTGATTTATTCACTTGAACACGTTTCATGTATTTCCCCTTTATTTTAAGAAGTTATTATCGTTATGAATCGCCAACACTGACTATGGTGAGTCGACAGTGTGTAACCGCAATGTTCACGCCAGTTTATCGCTACAGCAACTGATAAAAATAAACAATAAAATAACAATCACTTACAGTAAAAATAAAAAATTGTTAGTCATCATCTTGGGGGGAATCCCACCCTTAATGCATATGGGTATATATAGAAATCCCCCCAAAGAGAAACAAATGGAATTTCAGATCAAAATATAATGCTAAACAACGCTACTATTCCCCACGGTTAATTAATGTCGTAAGCATCAAGCCCACAAAAATATTGAGAGGCTTTTCATTGGCGGCTTTCCACACATGTACACTTTTTTATGGGTGGAAATCAATACGTAATCTAGGCTAAAATAATTAGCATTAAAATAATTACCTTTATTAACAATAAGATAAAAACATGGCAGTGTCTTTGCAAAACATAAATTAAAACTATTATAAAAATACAACACTGTGAGGAAATTTATGACAGATATTCAAGATAAAGCAACGCCATTGCGCATGCTCGTATTAGGGCCAGCATTAATGCTGTTCACCTTATTAGTGCCTTCTCCCTTTGAAGGTATGTCTGCAGATGCTTGGCACACCCTTGGCTTAGCATTGTGGATGGCCACTTGGTGGATATCTGAGGCAACTCCTGTTTCAGTCACCGCCTTCCTACCCTTAATAGTTGCGCCAATTGTTGGCATAGCCCCCATTAAGGTTACAACAACATCTTATGCACATCCTTTAATATTTCTATTCCTTGGTGGCTTTTTTATCTCGATTGCCATGGAAAGATGGAACCTGCATAAACGCATTGCCTTAAAGGCCATGTCGTTATGTAGTACTAAACCAAGCCATCAAATTGGCGGCTTGATGCTTGTTACCGCTTTCTTATCGATGTGGATGTCTAATACCGCGACCGCAGTAATGATGTTACCGATCGCTTTGTCTATCATCGAGATGGTTAAACAAAAGCAAAATGGTAGTACCCCTGAAAACTTTTCAAAACCAATGTTATTAGCTATTGCTTTTTCCGCAAGCATCGGTGGTTTAGCGACTTTAATTGGTACACCTCCTAATGCCCTGATGGCGGCTTATTTAGCCGATAGTTACAATATTGAAATTGGTTTTGCCCAATGGATGATTATTGGTGTACCGTTAAGTACAGTATTGTTGCTTCTATGCTGGTTCATTCTAACCAAGGTTTGCTATCAAGTTAATGAAGGAGATCGTGTTGATACCAACAGCATGTTCAAAGAAAAACTTCAGGAATTGGGCCAAATGAAAAAAGGTGAGAAACTCGTACTGTTTTTCTTCGCTTTTGCCGCTATCAGTTGGATTTTTAGGCCATTAATAGCCAAGGTAACTGGACTAGCTATATCAGATACCGGCATCGCTATGTTTGTTGCTTTATTATTGTTTGTTGTCCCTGTTGATCGTAAAAAAGATATCCGTATTTTAGCTTGGGAAGACACGAAGAAACTACCTTGGGGTGTCTTATTACTTTTTGGTGGGGGTTTAGCCTTAGCCAGTTTAATAAAAAAATCAGGACTCGCGGGTTATATAGCAACTCAGCTTGAAGCAACGTCAAGCATTCCTGTTATTGCGGCTGTTTTAGTCGTTACCATTACGATTTTATTCTTAACTGAAGTAACAAGTAATACTGCCACTGCAGCGAGTTTTTTACCGTTACTAGGACCTATAGCAGTAACGTTAACTGATGGACCTTTAATGCTAGTTATCCCTGCCGCATTAGCTGCGAGTTGTGCCTTTATGATGCCAGTAGCGACACCGCCAAATGCTATCGTATTTAGCTCTGGAGAGTTACGTATCGCTGACATGGCCAGAGCCGGTTTCTGGCTTAATGTCGCGGCTATATTTATGATAGTCATAATGATGTTAACTACCGTACCTATGGTGTTTAATGTGTAAGTAAATTGGTCAGCCTTGATGTAAGCACCAGATAAGTCGTCTGGGGTTTACATCACAGGTTACCATTTATATTTACGGAAACTAAATATCAATCGAACAAATGAGCTAAACAAAACTATTACCACCTAGCCAAAGTTTAGAGAAAAAAATCTCCCGCCCCCTCTTTATTGCTCATTTAAACTATCAAACTAAAGTATCGGCTAAAGTAATTTAGCAATCAGCGATTCAAGGAAAGTCTATCGCGACAGAATGGTCGTACTTTCAAGATTATTAAAAAGCACAAGGAACATGTTCTGCAACTATCTGAGATGCAATTTGGCCAAGTAAGGCTTGTTCAGTGGCCGTTCCTGGTAGGTCTGCAATATAAGGTAATGTATCTGCTGATTGACCACTAACAACTTGATACAATACCAAAGCGCTGAGTAAAGCGCCTAATTCTGTAGCATGATTTCCATCCGCTTGATAAAGATTTAAATCAGGCTCAATAGCTAACACTTTATTCCAACTTAGCCCAACTGGGGCAATGCAGCTAGACTCTTCATCGGCAATATCAACATGTATACTATGAACATAATCCGCTTCTAGCAGGTTTCCCCGTTGCGGGTGTTCAGGAAAAAGTATAGGCGTTGCACCTTTCTTTTTAACTCGTTGAATCCATGTTTTTGTTGCTTCAGTTGAATAAAGGACAGATTGACTCTGCGAGTACTTCTGTCCTTGCAGGATAATATGAGTCCACGGCCTCGCCTCAACTAATTCAACCAAACTTTCTTTATCGACAATTACATCCAGAAAAGCACCAACACGTGTATCAATGCTTATTTCTTTTTCTTTAAGGCCATGTTGAAAGATTAGCATCAGTAATTTTTGTATCGACTGAACGTGGCTATTACCAATAACAAGCACTTGATAAGCATCGAGTGCTCTATTGTCAGGAATTGCCAAGTTTTCAGATCCCCCTAAAGCATCTGACTCTTTGATCTCTGGGATCACCTGGGTTTTGGCTTCTCCTTCACTACCGTCGCCACAAGCAGAAAGTATCCATATTAATGGTAAAATACATAAACTTAATTTCATCTTTCCCTCGATTAAAACTCAATAATTTATACCCTTGCCCTTTTAAAATGGGCATTACTGGTAGCTCAGTTATTTGGTCGGAGATGTCTTATTTCTTAAAACGAGAAATAAGACTTGATGTATCCCAACGGTTGCCGCCATTCTCTTGTATTTCTTGATAATAACCATCTAATTGCTTAGTAATCGTTAAATCAGCGCCTAACTTTTCAGCTTCTTCAAAAGCAATCGCCAAATCTTTTCTTACCCAATCAACGGCAAAACCAAAGTCGAATTCTCGCGCGCACATGGTTTTACCACGGTTATCCATTTGCCAAGAGCCAGCTGCTCCTTTGCCAATAGTATCAAGTAATTTATCAGTATCTAAACCTGCTTTTTGGGCAAAGTTTAATCCTTCAGCTAAACCTTGCACTGTATTAACAAAACAAATCTGATTAACCATTTTAGCTAATTGTCCTGAGCCAACAGGCCCCATGATTTGGCTAAAACGGGCAAAAGCAGCCATAACAGGCTCTATTTTAGCAAAAACATCTTCATCGCCACCTACCATGACCGTTAATACGCCATTTTCGGCGCCTGCTTGGCCGCCTGATACAGGAGCATCTAAAAAATGTTGGCCATTTTTATCAGCAATAGCCGAGAGTTCAACAGCAAGCTCTGCAGATGCCGTCGTATGGTCGACAAAAATACTTCCTTTAGGCAGCCCTGCAAAAATTCCATCATCACCTAATGATACTTGCCTGACATCATCGTCATTGCCAACACAGGCAAAGACAATATCGCAATTTTTTGCCGCTAGCGCAGGCGTCGTTGCAACACCACCACCAAACTCTTTTTGCCAAGCCAAGGCTTTGTCGTTGTTACGGTTATAAACACAAACTTGATGACCAGCTTTTGTTAAATGCCCTGCCATTGGGTAACCCATTACGCCAAGACCTATAAATGCTACTTTCATATTCCAACCTTTTAAGTCGTTAATTTTAATGGGATCAGTCTACTTCAGTTTATTTATTTGCTCTAGCATCTTTTCAATCTTTCAATTTTGCACTAAAATATACAAATAAATTGTGCACAATTAAGTTTCGTGCAACTTACATATTGGATTCATAACCTAGCTAATCGCTTTACATGCACTTTAGAGGAATATTTAAATGAGTAATATTTATCAGTTTACCGTTCTAAACAATAAAGAAGAAACTATTGAATTAAATCAGTTTACCGATACAGTATTGCTGATTGTTAATACAGCAAGTCACTGTGGCTTCACTCCCCAATATCAAGGGTTACAAACACTACATGATTCATTTCATGCAAAAGGGTTTGAAGTATTGGCCTTTCCTTGTAATCAATTTAAGCAACAAGAAAGTGGTAATAACGAAGAAATTAAGCAGTTTTGCGATTTACATTTCAATATAAAATTTCCCTTATTCAATAAAATCGACGTCAACGGAAGTGATGCCCACCCTCTGTTTAATTTTTTGAAACAGGAAGCTCCAGGCATTCTTGGCTCTAAGTCAATTAAGTGGAATTTCACAAAATTTTTGATTAACCGCCGCGGTGAAGTAGTAAAACGATATGCGCCGACAACAAAACCTGAAGCCATTACCGCTGATATTGAAAAGTTATTGAAATAAAATGAGTACTAATTTACTGCTCGAAAAACAATTATGTTTTCGTCTCTATAGTTTGAATAAATTAATGTGCCGACTATATGCCCCCATTTTAAAGGACCTAGACTTAACTTACCCTCAATATCTAGCCATGCTAGTTTTATGGCAAAACACTAAAGGTATTTCGGTTAAGGACTTGGGTAACCAACTTGATTTAGATTCTGGCACATTGTCCCCTTTATTGAAGAGAATGGAGGCGCGGGAATTACTGATTCGTGTTCGACAATCGTCAGATGAACGTGTGGTTATCATCAAACTAACTAAAGAAGGGATAGCACTGAAACAAAGTGCCGAGCATATTCCAGGAGAAATGTTTGCTGTAACGGGCTTAACACCAGAGAAGTTGCTCAACTTAAATCACGATCTTGATCAGCTTATTGCAAATATCAACGGTTAAAGTCATTACTAACCAATGAAGAAAAGTAAGAATAAAGTTTTATCATTCTTACTTTTTTATTTAGATAACAAAAACATTAACGGGACATTATCGCCCCGCTAAACACTTGTTAAGAAAACAACGTATTATGTAATTTCTCAACCACAAAGTTGGCATCGCCTTCATTCACTAAAAAGCATAGATTATTAGCACTAGCACCATGACAAATTAATCGGATGTTTACGTCATTAATCGTTTCAAAAATACTTTGACCAATGCCCTTAGCGCACGTTAAGCCATTTCCTATAACAGCAACTAGCGATAAACCATGCTCAACACTTACTTCACATAATTGCTCTAATTCTGCGACAACAGTATTAGTGATTAGTGATTGTGTTGAGCCACTTGGGTTATCAAAAGTTAACGCCACACTAATTTCACTGGTCGTGATCAAATCAATACTTAACTCGTGTTTTGCTAACACACCAAATACCTTTGCTAAGAAACCGCTTGCGTGCAACATAGCTGGGCTTTTGACCGTTACTAATGTTTGCTCACGTCTTAAAGCAATTGAGCGATAAGTAGGGTTTGAGTCAACCTTTTGCTTGATTTGTGTTCCGCCCTTTTCTGGCTCTTTACTTGAGCCAACAAAAACAGGAATATTCTGACGCATTGCTGGAATAAGTGTAGCAGGATGCAATATCTTAGCACCGAAAGTAGCCATTTCAGCCGCTTCACCAAAGCTGATTTCTTTAATCGCTCTAGCTTGATCCGTTATACGCGGGTCAGTGGTAAATATACCAACAACATCGGTCCAAATAGATAAATTATTACCATGTAATGCTTCAGCGAGTAATGCTGCAGAATAATCAGAGCCACCTCGCCCCAGCGTAGTCGTATGACCTTGGCTATCTTGGCCAATAAACCCCTGAGTAACAATGACTTTATTCTTAAGTTTTGGTGAGAGAAGTTGTGCGCTTTGCTCACTCAATTGATTAAGGTCTACTACGGCCTTGCCATATAAACTATTAGTTTTCATCACTTGTTGCACATTGAAATACTCACCTGGAATATCAACTGATTGCAATACTTGAGCAAAAATTCGTGAGCTAAATTGCTCGCCAAAAGCAAGAATGGCATCACCCGTTCTTGTCGAGTATTGTAATAACTGCGTTAAAGCGTGCTGCGTG
>MAAB01029208.1_pt1 | contig 100814 bp, 86 predicted proteins | sample 1115991 | NCBI WGS metagenome assembly MAAB01 (sample SAMN04961124, study PRJNA320927) | seawater metagenome | isolation source: sample BD02T18 sea water enriched with oil for 18 days | place: USA:Gulf of Mexico | collected 2013-07-27
AACCGTAATAGCAGTCATCGTAAAGCGATGTTCCGCAATATGGCAAGCTCTTTAGTTAAGCACGGCGTTATCAAAACGACTGTAGCTAAAGCTAAAGAACTACGTATGGTAGTAGAGCCTTTGATTACATTGGCTAAAATCGATAGTGTTGCAAATCGACGTTTAGCGTTTGCTCGTACACAAGATAAAGAAGTAGTAGGTATTTTATTCAACGAACTTGGTCCTCGTTACCAAGAACGTCCAGGTGGTTACACTCGCATTTTAAAATGTGGTTTCCGTACTGGTGATAAAGCGCCTATGGCTTATATTGAATTAGTAGACCGCCCAGTAACTGAAGAAGTTGCTGAAGAGGTTGAAGAGTCAGTAGAAGCTTAAGCAATTTGTTTAAGCTTCATCTAAAAAACCGAGCCTTGGCTCGGTTTTTTGTTTCTTGACGTTAGCGTTAATTCCCCGTATAAAATAGCTATCTTTTCAGCTTATACCAATCGAGTTAGTTTTCATGTCATCACGAAATCCTATTATTGCTGTTACGGGCTCCTCTGGTGCAGGTACATCAACAACGACCGCTGCGTTTGAACATATGTTTCGAACCCTAGGTATTAACTCTGTTAATGTTGAAGGGGACAGCTTTCATCGCTTTTCTCGTCCTGAAATGGATTTGGAAAAACGAAAAGCCAAAGAAACGCATACAAATATTAGTTATTTTGGTGATCTTGCCAATGACTTCGGTGCTTTAGAAAAATTATTTACTAATTATGGTGAAACGGGTAGAGGAATGATGCGTCGCTACTTGCATACTTTCGACGAAGCAGTACCTTATAATCAAATGCCTGGCACTTTTACACCGTGGGAAGAGTTAGGTGATGGAACAGACTTGTTGTTCTATGAAGGACTTCATGGTGGTGTAGTAACTAAAGAGAACGATGTTGCTAAACATGTTGATTTGCTGATTGGTATGGTGCCAATTGTTAACTTAGAATGGATCCAAAAAATCGTTCGAGATACAAAAAAACGTGGTCATAGCCGTGAAGCTGTCACTGCGAGTATAGTCCGAAGTATGGAAGATTATATTTCCTTTATTACTCCCCAATTCTCTCGCACTCATATTAATTTTCAGCGCGTACCGACCGTTGATACCTCAAATCCTTTTAGCGCGAAAGCGATTCCTAGTTTAGACGAAAGCTTTGTTGTTATTCGTTTTCGCGAAGTCAAAAATGTTGATTTTCAATACTACCTACGCATGATAGATGGATCATTTATGTCTAGGGTAAGTACGTTAGTAGTGCCCGGTGGGAAAATGGGTTTAGCGATGGAATTGATCTTGACACCACTTATTCGTGATTTGATGGAGCGAAAAACACAAGCGAATAAACAACTTGATTGGATGAGTGACCTGTAACATATTATCTGCGGATACAAGGTTATGGGGAGTTTGTGAACAGCCCATGTAACTCTTGTTCTATTCTAGTTTGTATTTTCTTCTGCTCTGAAGTGGTAAAGTCACTTGTTTCGCAATCGAATAAATAACTATTTAACAATCTGTTTGTTTTAAATAACTTGGTGTGAAATAGGTTGTGCGTTGCCAAACTGTGATCTTCAATATGAAAACCGGCTGTTAGTTTAGTACTAATATGATCGCTTATTTTCGTTATATTATCATCATTGAACAGTTTTCTTCCTTGCTTATCTCTAGTCATTCCTCGAATGCGGTAATCAATGTTTATAACATCAGCGCCAAACTCATTTATAACATAATCAAGTATCTTTAGTGGTGAAATTACTCCGCAAGTTGATAATTCTATATCGGCTCTAAAAATGGCCAAGCCGTCTTGTGGGGATTCTTCAGGATAGGTATGAATGCATAGATGGCTCTTATCTAAATGTGCTACCAAAGACTCTGGTTGTGCTTCTTCTGAAATCATTAACGTGACACTAGCGCCTTGAGGTTGGTAGTCTTGCTTGGCTACATTGAGAACATTGCCACCAATTGCGTGGCAAATTTTTGTTAGCAGACTAATTAAGTTATTGGCACAAAAAAGTGTATTTATGTGAGCGTTATAAGCTCGGTGATCTTGCTTTTTGCTTAGGTAATGCAATTTATATAACGAAAAACTCAAACTTTTCGTTAAATTATTAAAACCGTGTAGAGATATTTCAGTCATTGAGTGGTTCTCTATCCGCTAATAATAGAGAAGTCATGAGTGATATTAACATTACCATTAAGCATTAGGGCTACTGAGCAATATTTGTCAGCAGATAAAGCAACAGCGCGCTCTACATGTTTTTCCTTAACATCATTGCCTGAAATTGCAAAATGTAAGTGAATATCAGAAAACAACTTAGGTATTGAATCAACACGAGTACCACTGATTTCGACAGTACAGCCAGTAATATCTTGACGGGATTTTTGTAGAATACTAACAACATCAACAGATGAACAACCACCTAATGACATTAATATATTTTCTAAAGGACTTGGTGCTAAGTTGCCACCATTAGCATCTATCATTAGCGTATGACCACTTTGTGAGGTGCCAAGAAAAAGTTCTTCGCCTATCCATTTTACTTGTGCTTTCATTTTAGTAACTCTTGATAATTAAAGGTGCTTATTCTAACGAAGTTGAGTGGCAGTCACTAGACATTGAAATAATAAATAATATCTATGTGCGTAAACAAAATTTGACTGAGAAGTTTAGTGATGATTAATAACTTTAGTTGAGCAGTTTATTGATTTCGGCGTCAAATAAGTTTTTGATTAATGAGGCAAACTCTTTTATAAATCTGCTCTGCGGTTCTGTAACAGGATTGTTTACTACACCAGATAATATTTCTTCAAGATCATAAACAATGGCATCTACCTCACGAATAATGGCATTACGTTGATTAAAAGTGAGCGCTTGATTTTGACTACAAACACAAATTATTTGCTCGCCCAACTCGACCTCAATTACCGCCATTACGGTGTCTGCGCTTTTATCTACGGCAATAGTATTTTCAAACAAACTTAAGTGCTCGGTCAAATACTCAATTATATGAATGTAACCTTCATTGTCTGTAACCATAAGATTGTTTAAATAACCTTTTATTTAGATAATTAGATTATAGCAGTAACTGTACAATTTTTTTGTTGCATAAATCAATGATCAATTTTATTGATAAAAGGGCGTGTTGATCTTTTGTGAATCTTTTTTAAGCGGAATTGCATTTATAATAGACTTATCCTCTGGTCTAAAAAGGCACTTTAGTCAAATTGATTAATTTTCTTAGCTTTGCCCCTGATCTGGAGTTGATATTTATTGAGGTTAGTATCGCTAAGCACTTGGGCGTTGGGGGGGGCTTCATATCTTTTGCATAGTCTTAAAATCTAATTTGGCATTCTAGATACGCTAGTATTTACGAAATGCTATATACAATAGTGTAAGTATTTCTTATCTTTAATTTTTCAGTAAAGAGCAATTATTTCTAAATATATTTTTTCTGTTCTAGCAAGAGACATGTTTCTATCGGTTGTAAGTAATAAAAGATCATCAGACCTAAGTCTTCGGAATGGTGTTGTACATTTTTCAATACAATCAAGTGTTAAAAACATGTAACTTTTTTGTGTATATAATGTTTTGTGTTGTTGTTTTGCTTTAGGGTGTTAATTGTATATAAAAATAAGACGGATGAACTAATCATTTGTTTTTAAAAAACTAATAATAATATTAAAGGAGTTTTCATGAACTTGAATAAATCACTTGTTGCAAGCTTTGTTGCTGCTGCATTAGCTGTAACAGCCCAAGGAAGTGTTGCCGCTAATGTAAATGATGCGAGAGTACCTGCCAAAGCCAAGTTACCAGTCAATGCCTTTGCACAAAATCATACTAATTTAGCTACTGCTAGCGGTATGACAAACCAGTTTGATTCGCAGTTAGGTAAAGCTACTTTCCAATGGGCTGGTATTAATGCGGCTAAACCTGATTTAGGCGCCATTTCTGTTGAGCATCAACTGGAATTTTCCGCTGATTTCTATCTGAACCAGTTAACGGGTAATTCATCTTCAAAACAAAGCTTGGTACAATCAGTGTTAGCTAACACTCACGAACTAGGTCGTGGGGCGAAAATAGCAAAATATAAACAAGAAGTTGCTGGAATTGAAGTATTCAATCGTGAATTCAATGTCATGATGGATCGTGAATTCAATTTAGTGTCGTCGTCAGGTTATTTTGCGGATAAAAAAGCGACACAATCTCTACCAGCCGCAATTAAAAATATCTCGGCTGCTTTTGGAGATTCATCCACATCAATAAGTGCTGCATTTTCTGCAATGGGTGGTGATACTAGTGCTATTAAACTCTCAGCTAAAAAATCTACAGATAATTATGAGCGATTTTCTGTTTCAAACCTATCAGAAAATAAAACAATTGTTGGCGAACCTCGAGCTAAAAAAGTGTTTTTTGAGCATAAAAATACCTTAGTGCCGGCACATTATGTTGAAATTGAAACAAGCTCGATGGATACGGTTGAATCTGAGTATTTTAGCTATATTGTTTCAGCTAAAACAGGTGAAATATTATTCAAAAATAACTTAACGAGTCATGCAGACGATTTTAATTATCGTCTTTATGCAGATGAATCAGGTAAACCTTGGGATAGCCCTCATGGCAATGTTGTACCCGCTCCTGTAGGTAGTGATGTTGACGCTTATTTAACTGCAGAATATTTAACTGCACCTATGATTAGTCAAAGTCATGGCCCTATTAGTACCATGGATTCTTGGTTAGCGGATGGTGCTACAACGACAAGCGGCAATAACGTTACCGCCTATGTGGACACTCTTCCGCCACAAGGGTTAACCGATGGCGATTATATGGCTGATATTACTAGCGCCAATACCTTTGATTATAGTTACGATACATCTTTACCAGAGTATTCTGTAAATAACCGTAAAGCCGCCATTGTTAATTTATTTTATCTGAATAATTATTTGCATGATGATTATTATGACCATGGTTTTAATGAAGCTTCTGGTAATGCTCAAACGATGAACTTTGGTCGTGGCGGAGAAGAAGGTGATTCTTTGAATGTAGAGGTACAAGATAACTCAGGCTTTAATAATGCCAATATGTCTACGCCAGCTGATGGCGAATCCCCACGTATGCAAATGTACCTATATGATACAACCCCATTTGTAAATGGAGAAGATTACGGTGTAAATATAACAACACATGCTGATATTGGCTTTTTACCTGTCATTCAAGTTTCTAGTTTTGGTGCAGAAAACTTTTCAGTGTCAGGTGATGTTGTTCGTATTGACGATTCAACCGATGTTATTACCGATGGTTGCGAATCTGCTACTAATGCTGCAGATCTTGCTGGCAAGATAGTGATAATTGATCGTGGTGCTTGTAACTTTACTGTTAAGGTTAAAAATGCGCAAGATGATGGCGCTATTGCTGTTTTGATTGCCAATAATACTGATGACGGTACGCCTGCTCCTATGGGGGGCGGTGATGATACAGTGACAATTCCAAATATGGGAATTGATTTTAGCGGTGGTGCTCAAATTTATGCTCGATTAGATGCAAATGAAACCGTGTCTATTGATATGTTCGTTAATCAACTTAATCGTACATTTAAAGGTAGTTCTTGGGATAATGGTACTGTCACACACGAATGGGGGCATTATATCAGTAACCGTTTAGTGGGTGACGGTTCAGGTTTAAGTAATCAGCAAGGTCGCTCAATGGGAGAAGGTTTTGGCGACTTCCATGCACTTTTGCTTCTTTCAGCTGAAGAAGATGCAATGGTTGCGGGTAATGAAATGTACGGTGGAGGATATTCAGACTCGTCTTATACCGCAAGCTTTGTTACCGGTATCCGTCCTTATCCTTATTCCACTGATATGGATATTAATCCATCAACGTTTGCTGATGTTGGTTTATATCCAGATGAAGTGCATAGCCCTGGTTCGATTTGGGGGAATATGTTATGGGAGTCTTATGTTGGTTTAATTAATGATGAGCGTCACACGTTTGCACAAGCTAATAGCTTGATGAAAGATTACCTTGTCGCTGGTTATAAAATGATCCCAATGGCTCCAACGTTTACAGAAGCACGTGATGCAATATTAGCGGCAGCTTACGCAAACGATATTGAAGACTATAACGTTATTCTTGCGTCTTTTGCTAAAAGAGGTATGGGCTTAGGTGCAATTTCCCCAAGCCGTTATGATAAAAACCATACCGGCGTAGTTGAATCATATAAAACTGAGCTAGCAACGGTTTATGTTACTGAACATGATTTAAATGTTAATTATGAGGGGGTAACAAATGGATATTGCTCTAGAGATAATATTTTAGATAACGGTGAAACAGGTACGGTAAGTTTTACTGTCAAAAATGTAGGTAGCGAAGCATTAACTGGTGTGACAGGTACTATTGAAGTCACTAGTGGGCATGATGTAATATTTGCAAATGAAGGCATGGTAACTTTTGGTGATATTACTCTATCTGGTGAGGCAACAAGCTCACCAATTGAATTTACCCTTAATGGAGCAGGTACAGGTGATGAATTAACATTTAAATTGACCTTTCCTGATTTAGAAGCTGTTGAGAATGTAGACGATTATGTAATTTCTACTACGGTGAATGTTGACTTTGTTGAACGTGAATTGGTTGGATACTCACAATCTGAAGATTTAAATACATTGTCTCGCTTAAATGATTTCACTGAAACTGTTCTGGCAGGTGGTGATGCAGCTATGGGGACCTTTGGCTTAGCTGAGTGGGGCGGTGGAGACGGCTTTATCTTTGCGGGAAATAATCCTTTTTCTTCAGATGTTACATATGAAACTCGTGACATGACCGTTGGATATTTTGGTGACTTTAGTATCAGTTTTTGGACTTACTACGATATTGAAGAAGGTTATGATGGAGGTGTTGTTGAAATTAGCGTTAATGGTGCTGATTGGGTCGACGTAACTGAGATGGGTGGTACTTTTGATGGTAATAGTGGATGGGAAGGAAATGGATATTTACAAGAAGCCGAAGTATTAGGAAGGCCAGCATACACGGGAAGAAACTCTGCAAATGAAGTTATTAACTTCGGTGAAACATTAAATGGTAATGATGTTAGAGTTCGCTTCCGTATGGTTTCAGATGCCAATTCAAATGAGGATGGATGGTATATTGATGATATGGCTTTTACTAATATCCAAAATAGTATATTTACAAATGTAGTTGCCGGTGATAGCTTTGCCTGTGATAACCGTCTACCACTTGTAACGGTTTCAGACAGTGTTTCATCTCAAACAGTTACTGAAGGTGCTAACGTTGATCTTACTGCACAAGCCAATGATCCAAATGGTGATGAGTTAACTTATACTTGGGCAGAAACGTCAAGTACAGGTATTGTCATTACTGGATCTGATACAGCAAATGCTAGTTTTACAGCTCCTCAAGTAGCTTCTGGTTCAACTACTGTGGAGCTAACTTTAACAGTCAATGATGGAACAGACTCTATTGTTGAAAATATTTCAGTAACAGTGAATGATGTTCCTCCAGCAGCTGTAGATCCAACGCCTAAGAAATCTAGTGGTGGTTCTACTTCGTGGTTAGCATTATTGTTATTACCGTTAACATTATTACGCCGTCGTAAATAATAAGGTTAAAGGTTGGCAATGGATTATAAAGCCAGCTAATTAGCTGGCTTTTTCAATTTGGAGATAACATATTGTTGAAACAAAATAAGAGTTTAGTTGTTGGATTTTGTCTAAGTGCTTTGTTAGTTTCATGTTCACATTCAGCGCATGAAGAAGTGTTAGAAAATAACAGTCTTGATGAGGGGGTCTTTAAATCAGGCAGTAAAACTCATATAGAAAAAAACAAACAAGCAACAAGAGAAAGTTTAGGAAGAAATAAAGAACAATCTACCTTACTTGGTAAAAGAACCCTTTCTTTTAATGGTGAAAAATATTTATTTGACGGAGAAAAGCTTCGAAAAGGTAGTCAGGTCAGAAATATTTATATGTCGGAAAAAGGAATGGTTAAAGGGACCTTTGTTATTGTTGCAAAGGCAGGAGAAATACCGGATATATCATTCAAGCGTATGACAAAAATAGCTAAAGATACTTTTAGAATAATTCCTATTTATACAGATGATCTTATGCTGATTTATAATGAGTTTTTATTAAATGAGTCTATTGTTAGAGTCGAATTGGAGATAGTTTATGGTGGGAAAAGTAGTAATACTGCGGTTTTTTAACCACGAATTGAGCAATGTCTTCAACAAGTTTATTGTCAATTTGGAAATATATGCCAGCACACAAACAGTGCTGACATACGAATGAACAAAATTTAAGCCGCGTTGGTACTTTCAAAAATTTTATCAGCAGAAGCAGCAACAAAACCCGTATATAGTTCACCATCAGCTTGAGGATAGCGTTTAGCGAACTCGTAAAAACAGCTTGGGATTTCCATACTTGTGTCTGTAAATTCAACCATGGCTTTATCTGCAAGTATTGAAGATTGCTCTAACTTAACGGCACTATCACCTTTAATTTCACCACCCGTACTATTTAAAGTATGACCTGCCTCTTTTAGGCTAGTATTAACCGCAATAATACAGTCGAAGTTATCTAGATGATTAATGCTCACAGTAAAATGATTGGCACGGTAACCCCATGCGGCTAACCATGCGGCATACTCGCTTTCTGCTAGGAGGGTTTGGTAATCCGTAGAGCTAACTTCCCAAGAGCGTCCTGAGTATAAAAAGTTTCCTTGATCGCTGAAGTTTTCGGGTAGTTGATCCACTAACTTATGAATGATTTTTTGTACGTTTGTCGAGAACTCTTCAACGCGTAATTCACTAATAAAAACTTTAGGCATAGTGCTATTACTGTGCTCAAAATGTTTTGCTGTTAGCTTTTTAGCCTCAAAGTCATATTGACCACATTCAGTATAACCAATTGTAAGTAAGTGGTTGGCAAGCTTTTCTAAATTTACTTTGTCAAGGTTGAAGGTACGGTAAGCAACGTGATCGTTAATTACATCATTGCCATTGCCTAGCAGCTGATGAATTTTATCAGCTGAAGGTGTTATCGTTAAATATTGTTGCCAAATATTATCAAAAAGTTTAGTTACTTGAGCTGTCATGAATTTTCCTTTGTGTTACCAATGTAGATATAAATAAAATTAAAATATAGGGGTAACGAATGACAGTTAAAAATTTTCCGAAGGGAGATTTTGGTGACAACAGACGCTACCAGAATACCCAAATGTACTCAAATTTCGAGTGCACTTGGGTGTGAGTATTATATTTGATCGATACTTTTAAAGAAGCAGGGACGAAATCCCTCTTCTCTCTTCATTGCAAAAATATAAGTATCTTCAAAAGACATGATTAAAGTTTGATGCCAGGGCTTAAAGTTGCAGGTAAACTAACTTTCTCAGCTTCAACTGAGGCTATTGGGTATGCACAGTAATCTGCTGCGTAAAATGCACTCGCTCTGTGGTTCCCACTAGCACCAATTCCACCAAATGGTGCAGCACTACTAGCGCCAGTAATTGGCTTATTCCAATTAACAATACCTGCGCGAATACGGGTAAAGAAGTGGTTATATAATTCTTCACTGTCACTTAATAAACCGGCAGATAAACCAAAACCTGTATTGTTACCTTCATTGATAGCTTCATCAAAATCAGTGTAGCGATATACTTTTAATAATGGGCCAAAGTATTCTTCATCAGGCACATCTGCAACAATAGCTGTAACATCAATAATACCCGGTGAAATAAAACCTGTGTTGGCTTCTAAGTGCTTTAATTCAAGTAATGCAGTAGCACCTAAATCAAGTAGTTTTTGTTGAGCAGCAACTAAGCTTAAAGCAGCTTTTTCAGAGATCATAGAGCCGATAAAAGGTTGCTCTTCATCGTCATAATAACCAATACTTAATGCTTTTGTAGCTTCAATTAGCTTAGTCATAATGGCATCGCCTTGCTCACCTTGTTCGATGAATAAACGGCGAGCACATGTACAACGTTGGCCTGTAGTTACAAAAGCAGATTGAATAATATCGTGAACAACAGCAGTAATGTCTGTTACATCTTTAACCATAAGTGGATTATTACCGCCCATTTCCAGTGCTAAAATCTTTCCAGGTTGACCACCAAATTGTTCATGCAATAAATGACCTGTAGCTGAGCTACCTGTAAAGAATAAACCGTCGATCATTTTGTTGCTTGCTAATGCTTTACCTGTTTCAATTTCACCTTGTACAAGGTTGATAACACCTTTAGGTAACCCTGCTGCTTGCCAAATCTTTAGCACTTCTTCAGAAACTTTAGGCGTTAATTCACTTGGCTTAAATACGATAGTATTACCAGCGATAAGTGCTGGTACAATGTGACCATTAGGTAAATGACCAGGGAAGTTATAAGGGCCAAACACGGCAACAACACCGTGAGGCTTGTGGCGAATGAAGGCTTTAGCACCTGGCATAGGGTTTTCAACTATTCCAGTGCGCTCTTTATAAGCATTAAGAGAAATATTTATTTTACCTATCATAGCGCCAACTTCGCCAAGTGTTTCCCAACGAGGCTTACCTGTTTCTAAGGCGATAGTGTTTGCTAATGTTTCTTTATTTTCACCAAGTAATTCGGCAAATTTTGTTACTATACTTACACGCTCATCAAAGCTGATAGTTGACCAAGTCTCAAAAGCAGTGCGAGCACTGCTAATTGCCTGTACTACTTGCTCTGGTGAAGCTGTTTTTCCTTGCCAAATAACTTCGTTACGAGCAGGGTTCACAGAGCTAACGTCATCACCTAAACCCGCTTCCCATTGACCATTAATAAGTTGGACTTTATCTGAATAATTGGTAGACATAAAATTTCCTAATTAGTTACTAAGCAGGCGAACCCAATCACCTTTTTGTACTTGTAATGCTTGTGCTACATCGCTAGTGATCACCACTTGGTTGGCGGTTTCACGAAGTGTTAGTTTGACTTGTGTTGCTCTAAAGCCTTCAACTTTAGTATTGCAAATAATATATTTTTGGTTGCTTTCTTCTCCACAACTATCATCAATGAGTACTTGATATTTATTACTGTCGCGAACTGCCCTTATTTGGCTCCGTTCAGCTTCAACTGTGGGACCAGCATCAAAGATGTCAACATAGCCACGGCGAGAAAAACCTTCAGCTTCAAGTAAACGTAAAGCAGGAACAGTATTACTGTGTACTTTGTTAATTACTTGCTGCGCCTCTTTGCTGAGTAAATTGACATAAACAGGGTATTTAGGCATTAATTCAGCGATAAAATCCTTGTTACCTATTCCGGTTAAATAGTCTGCTTTGGTGAATTCAATAGATAAAAAATGTTCTTCAAGCCAATCATAAAATGGGGATTTACCATTTTCGTCGCTCACGCCTCGCATTTCGGCAATAATACAATCAGAAAAACGCTCAGTATGTTCAGCAATAAATAAAAATCGACATCGAGATAAAAATCTGCCATTGCCATTTTTACGGTGGCTCTCTTGTAAAAATAGTGTGCAAATTTCAGTCGAACCAGAATAATCGTTGCAAAGGGCAAGTGTTTCAACGGTATTGTGAATATTTAATTCGCGAGAGCTATGAACAACTTTACCTAAGTGGTAATGATAAAAAGCATTGTCTAAACCAACAGCTGCTTCAATTCCTGTAGTACCAACTATTTGATTTGTTTGGGTATCTTCCATCACAAACAAATAACCTTGTTCACCTGGCTGCTTCACTTGAGCTTTAAAAGACTCTTCTGAGCGGATAATGCGCTTTTTTAATATATCTTCGTTTACAGGTAATGAGGTAAAGCCATGGCCAGATTCAATGGATATGCGGTATAAGTCGTCATAATCAGTCATTTTAATAGGACGGATGATAATCATAAATAGCTCTCGATGATTAAAAGAAGTTCTTGCTACCTTTAAGCAAGGTAACAAGAGGTTTGAATAGCACTACTACATTAAGAAGCTATTTTAGCGACAGCTTTTTCAAAACGAGCTAAACCTTCGATTATATCTTCATCAGGAATAACTAACGATGGTGCAAAACGAATAATGTTAGCGCCAGCAACTAAAGTCATTACCCCTTCACTCATGGCAGCAACTAAAAACTCTTTTGCCTTACCTTGGTACTTGTCATTTAATACTGCACCAATTAATAAGCCCTTACCGCGTAATTCTTTAAAGACATCGTATTTAGCATTAATTGCTTGTAAACCATCAATATAAAGTTGTGCTTTAGCTTTTACGCCGCTTTGTACTTCTGGCGTATTAATTACATCAATAACCGCTTCACTAACTGCACAAGCTAATGGATTGCCACCGTAAGTGCTACCGTGAGTACCAATTTTTAAATGCTTAGCAATATCAGTAGTGGTCAACATTGCACCAATTGGAATACCACCACCCAAACCTTTGGCTGATGTTAAAATGTCTGGTGTTACACCCAAATCCATATACGCATAAAGTGGGCCTAAACGTCCAGCGCCCGTTTGTACTTCATCAAAAATTAATAAAGCGTTATGTTCATTACATAATTCACGAACACCCTTGATGAATTCATCCGTAGGAGAAACGATGCCGCCTTCGCCTTGCAGTGGTTCTATCATTATGGCGCAAGTTTTATCTGAAATAAGTGCTTTTACGCTGTCTAAATTGTTGTATTGTGCATGTACGATGTCACCAGGCTTTGGCCCGAAACCATCAGAATATGCAGCTTGACCACCAACAGTTACAGTAAAGAAAGTGCGTCCGTGGAAACCTTGATTAAAAGCGATAATTTGAGTTTTATCACTGCCATGAACCTCAAGAGCCCATCGACGTGCTAGTTTTAATGCGGCTTCATTTGACTCTGCTCCAGAGTTAGCAAAGTATACTTTGTCTGCAAAAGTGCTATCGACTAATTTTTTAGCTAAACGTAATGCAGGCTCATTTGTCATTACATTGGATAAATGCCAAATTTTTTCGCTTTGCTCTTTTAGAGCACCAACAAGTGCAGGATGACAATGACCTAAACAATTCACTGCAATACCACCTGCGAAATCAACATACTCATTGTTTTGTTGATCCCACACTCGAGAGCCTTGACCGCGTACTGGAATAACAGCTGAAGGTGCGTAGTTAGGCACCATTACATCATCAAATAACTCGCGATTTACAGAAAACTGCTCTGACATTTTAAATTCCTCAAAATTGGATGGCTACATTTGCATTACAAACACTGAGTTTAGTATAAGCAAAAATGATTTTTATGCTTTAAATATTGTTCTGTGCTTAAAAAATAGGATGCTATTATGACAGAAAAAATCAACTTTGTCTTGCTGGAATAGGCTGTAAGCTAGTAAAAACAAAGGGTTGACAGGTTTTATTCAAGTTTTATGAATATTTATATCGAAGAAAAAAAATCTAAAAAGTGAGCTTTGTTTAATGCAGGCAGTTTGACTCACTGAAAATGAATTTTCAGCAATTTTAATAAATAATCAAAAATAATTTAGCAAAAATTGGCGAAAACTAGTTAAATTTTAACTTTATGTGGTCAATATCACTTTTATTGAGTAATGAAATTTCAGCTTTATTCAATTTTGCAGTCTCAAATAACAATGCTTTTTCATCATCATTAATTAAGTTATCTTTTGCTAGGCTACGATAGTTTACATAAACTTTGGCCTTGGTAACAATTTGAGCAATAGGAGACATCTTATCTATGGTTTCTGCATAAGCGAGATCAAACATTGCTTCGGTTATGGGTAAACGATCAAAGTTCATAAGCTCAATTAATTGTGCAGATAAATTACTACTACGTAAAACTAATTGTTCAAGTAACAATTCAGGTGGGTTTTCAATCTTTGATAAGATATTGTGTAAACGCTTATCTTTAGCATTAAAAGCTTCACGTAATTCTTGTTTATACATTCGATTATAGGTATTTAAAAAGCAGCGTGTAATTGCAAACTGACCAATATTGGATAACATTCCGGTGGTGAATGCACAATAGCAATTAACGCCAGAATGCTTAGCAAGTATGCTTGAAGCTAAAGCGATTGATAAACTGTCATTCCATAACTTACGTTTCATCAGACTAAAAGGGGCAGTACTTGTAGGTAACCAATGCTTAAGAATGAAAGTCGGCATCACTAACTTTAAATTATCTAATCCTATGTAGCTAAGAGCAAGTTTAGCATCATTAACTTGTACGTCGGCGCGTTTTCTGTATTGAGGTTTGTTGACTAAATTGACTAAGTCAGTGGCTAGCCAAGGTAATGAGGTCGCCAATGGCTTGATTTTATTAATTGATGTTGCTCGTAAAGAGAGTAACTCTAAAATCGTTGGGGCAGCATCTTCAATACGTAGCACATTGTTATATAAGTAGGCTTTGTTATCAAATTCGTCATTTACTTGTTTATTTACTTGAGCAAAAAATGTTGCCATAACTTGTTTTCGAAAATGTTCTTCCCCATGAGCAGTGACTATTTTCTCTTGTTGTGCTTTTATTTCAACCGATAATAATTCCCTGCGGCGATTCTCTTGCTCACTACCTTGAAAGTCGACAAGGTTGACTTTGCCATGGCGTTGCTCAGCAAAATCTTTACTAATAGATAAACTAATAGCTTGTTGGTGTATGGCGGAGATTGTGTCGTTATTATCAAAAAATTGCATAGAGTTTAATCAGTGTCTCACAAGTTCACTCTGAATTTGAAAAGAGTGTAAAGTAAATGTTTATTCTAAGGTTATCGGGTTAAGTTATCAAAGCATTAATGTGATAAAAGCTTTTTCTTTGATTATTTTAATTATTGCTTTGAAGAGTACATTGTCAAAAAATTTTTCAGCAGTGCTTGCCCTTGTTCAGTTAAAACAGATTCAGGATGGAATTGAACACTGCAAACGGAAAATTCTTTATGTTGTAAAGCCATAATTTCATCTTTGTTTCCATACTCATCATGACTCCAAGCAGTAACCAATAGATCATTAGGCAGAGACTCTTTATCAACAACAAGAGAGTGGTATCGAGTTACTTGTAAAGATTGGTTAAGCTGTTGAAATAGGCCAGAACTATCATGACTAATGGTACTTGTTTTACCATGCATTAACTTTCTGGCTTTTATTATTTTAGCGCCAAAATATTGAGCTATACATTGATGCCCTAAGCAGACCCCTAACAATGGGATTTTTCCAGAAAAATTTTCTACCACTGCTAAAGAAATGCCGGCACTATCTGGATCACAAGGGCCAGGAGATATAACTAAATAATCAGGTTGGAGCTTCTTAATCTCATCTAAGCTAATTTCATCATGACGAAACACCTTTACTTCTTGCCCTAGTGCTTGAAAGTAATGTACTAAATTAAAAGTAAATGAATCGTAATTGTCGATCATTAATAACAACGTTGATAAGCCTAACCATGAAAAACCGTGGCTATTCTAATCCTTCGGCAAGCTCAGGACAATGGGAATTTTATTCAAAGGAAGAAAAACAAGGAAAGTCGGTATTAGAAAAGGCACTTAACTCACGTTAAGTGCCTTCAAAATTTTTATTGTAGCTTATTGTTAATTAAAACTTAGCAACAACTTGTAACCATAATTTGCTTGTGTCAGTTGCATGGTCATCAGCGCTGTAGCTAGCAAATTTAGCTAAAACACCATAAGTTTTGTTTATTTTGTAGCTTGCAACTAAATCAATTTCACTACCCCAGTCTTTACTACCTACATCTGAAGATAAGTCATGGTATGTTGCGGCAAGTTTTACACCAGAAACAGCCCCTTTTACTGTTAAGTAAATATCTTGAACACCTTCACCTGGTGTACCTAAGAACTTATCAGTCCAACCTTGAAATTTATGTAAAGTCGCTAAAGGAGTGCTAAAGCCAATACCATTATCACTGCCTAATACTTCATAACCACCAAGTACTGTTACAGCGCCAAATTTTGAACCTACTTCAGCATTTAAATAATCCGCAGTAAAGCTATTTGGGTTATCACCATTGTCACTTTGTGTTGCATAGCTAGCATTTACATTAACTGGACCAAATTTACCATTATAAGTGGCACCATAGGTACTTGTTGAGCTAGTTAAAGCAGTGTCGTAGTCTAAAATATAGGCAAACGCGATAACTTTGTGATTTTTATTTATTTTGTAATTACCATTAACTAGGTGGAATGAACCTTTATGATTACCTTTAGCACTTTTGTCGCTAAAAATTCGGTTGATATTGTGAATAAAACTATAATCTAGATTGAAAGCACCCGTATTATATTGAGCGCGAACACCATCATAGGTTTGCTCGTTTTGACGCCAGCCAACACCACCAACAAAACGTTGATTATCGTGAAGAATACGTTGACGTCCACCAGTAAAGGTCAGGTTGTTAACTTTGTACTTAAGAAAAGCTTGGTTAATATCCGTACCTTCAGGATCGGCTACGACAGGGTATTTTGTGTTGCTATTAATAGTGCTGTTGTAGTCATCAACTAATGCACTAACGTTATCTACTTCTAATCCTAGAGAAAAATTATTGTAGCTGCCAGTGTTTACAGTAAAGCGACTTTTTACGGTTAATGCACTTGCATTATCATCTATACCGTCTTGATCAACACCTTCATAACGAGCACGAAATGATAAATTTACTTTACTGTCAGCTAGTGCATCTGTGATGCCTTTACCGTGTGCAGGATCTGCTGCAAAAGCTGATGGAACAGATAATATAGCAGCAGTAAGTAAGGAGAGGGCGAATGTTGTTTTGTTCATATTTTTTATATTCATAGTAGTATCCCAATTTTATGTTTTATGTTTTGTAAATAGATTAAAAATATGTGCCAGTACTTTTGTTTTTGTAATTATTTGTACTCTTTAATTGGGCTAATTCTTACACTCAGTTTGATTTGAGAAGTTGATTTAAATCAACTTCTCAAATCAACGTCTGAAATTGCGGAGATATGTTGATTTACGTCAAGCTTTTTCTACTTTAGTCTAGTTTATTTATTTGAATTAATCTTTTTAGTTGTTTCTTTCCATATTTATTCGGCAATTTCCTGTCTATCAATATCTGCTACTATACTTAGTATTCGGTTGGAATATTTTCATTATCTTGCTATCTTTTAGTGTAGGTACAAAAAATAGTCATGATGACTTCTTTAGTAAAATGGACTTAAGTAGGAGTAGTTTAATGCCAGAAGAAAGACGAAAAGTAGAAGCAAAAATAAAAAAATTACTTAAAGAATTAAGTGTTGCTCAGCAATGTTCTTTAAGTGAAATTAGTCGCTTTGGCTACACTTTATCTTTTGTTAGAGAGACAGCAGAAGGTAAACTGGCTGTAGTACAATTAAATGATACGGCAATTACCATTGACGAAGAGGGTGAAGTTGATCATAACTCGCCGATAAAATTTCGAAGTTAATGATGCAGCAACCAAATTAGGTTAATATTTGGTTGCTGTTTTTGGCTTGGAAAATCTACATTGAATAAACATTTACTTTCCCTACTAATATCAATATATTTATTGCTTAATCTTTTTGCTGCGCAAGCGGCTGAAGAAGATATTCAAGTATCTGCATTTAGACAAGAATATGATTGGCTTAAACTCTCTTCTAATGAGTGGTTAAAAGGTGATATTTTGTCAATGTATGAATTTGAACTTGAATTTGAAAGTGAAGAGTTAGATTTACAAACTATCGATTGGGATGATGTAGTCGAGTTACGTAGTAAAGATAAGTTAACTATTCGACTGGTTGATGGCACAACTGCAGAAGGATACGTAGTTGTTAAGGATGGTAAATTAAGTTTAGTAAATAATAATGTAGCCAAGAATTTTTCATTAGGTGATTTACTATCTATTACGTCTTCTAGTGAAAGAGAAATCGATTTATGGGGTGGATACTTTAACCTTGGTGCGAATTTTCGTCGTGGTAATATCGCTCAATTCGATTATACAATAGCGGCTGGAGTACAGAGACGAAGTCCAATTAGTCGCTTGAAAATTGATTACATTGCAAACTATAGTACATTCGAAGATCAAGAAACGGATGAAAAATTAGTTACAGCAGATAGCTCAAGATTAACATCCTCCTATGATTGGTTTTTCAATCAAAAAATATTCTTTCGCGCTATGGACTTTGAACATTTTAGTGATGAACTTCTTAATATTGATTATCGAGTAAGTTACGGTGTTGCCGCAGGTTACCATATTGTTGATAAAAAAGGGGCTTCTTGGGATATAAATGCAGGTCCTAGCTATCAAAAAACACACTTCAAAAACGTTTCAGTTGATGAAAGTGATAGTGAAACATCACCCGGTTTAGCCTTAGGGACAGACTTAAGTTATGAAATAACAAGTGACATAGATTTTGATGCTTCGTATCAAGTTAAATTTGTAAATGAAGTTTCAGGTAAATATATACATCATTTTGAAACAGGTTTAGAGATTGAGTTAACTAGAAAATTTGATTTAGATTTAACTTTATATATTGATAGAACTGAGGTTCCGCATGCAGATGATAATGAGAATATTCCAAAGAAAAATGATTACCGGTTTATCGTTAGTTTAGGTTATGATTTTTAATTTATACAGGAATTTCATTTGAAGTGTATGGTTAAATTTTTAATCGTTATTGGTTTGTTGTTTTTATGTTTGAGCAGAAGTTCTTTTGCGCAAACTGTGGACTCAGATATGCCTGTATGGGTAAAGCCAACACCTATTTTTAGCCAAGAATTTGATTGGTTAAAGATTACCTCCGATGAGTGGTTAAAAGGTGACATTATCTCTATGTATGATGATGAACTTGAATTTGACAGTGATGAGTTTGGTGTAAAGTCATTCGATTGGGAGGATGTTAGCGAGCTACGTAGTCGTTTTGATCAACAAATTCGTTTAGCTGACGGTAAGGTTGTACAAGGATTTCTTATTGTAAGAGAGGGTAAGTTAACCCTGATTAGTGATGGTGCAGAACAACACTTTCCGTTATCAGAATTACTTTCTATCACTTCGGCTGCAGATAAAAGAGTAGACATATGGGATGCAAAAGTAAGTCTTGGAGTTGATATTAGCCACGGAAACTCTAACCAAATTGATTATTTATTAACAGCTGAAGTTCAGCGAAGAACCCCTGTGAATCGCCTGAGAGCCGACTTCATTTTTAATTACAGTGAGTCATCTGGCGACAGTGCAAAAATAGTGTCTGTTAATTCCAGGCGATTTAATACTTATTTTGATTGGTTGTATAGTGCAAATATGTTCTTTCGAGTTATTGAATATGAATATTATAGTGATTTGCAACAAAACATAAGTGCTCGTCATAGCATTGGTACTAGTTTAGGTTACCATGCAATGAACACTAAACGTATAGAATGGGATTTTACAGTGGGTCCTAGTTATTTGGAAACGCAATACAATACTGAAGTTGGTGGTGATTCTGATACCAGTGCTGCGCTAAGTTTGAGCACTTTATTTGAATATCAAATTAGCAGTAAAATTGATTTTACCTTTGATTATCAAATGCAATTTGTTAGCGAGGAGTCAGGATCTCGTACTCATAACCTCAAAACAGGCTTTGAGTTCGAATTTATAGACAATTTAGATATTGAACTCTTTTTCTATTTAGATAGAATTGCTAAACCTATAGAGTCTTCATTAGGTATCACAGCAGAGGAAAATGATTATCGCTTGGCGTTCAGCGTTGGCTATAAATTCTAATAATAGCCAACATTTTGAAATTCCCTAGTTATTATGTGTGTTTTATTACCACGTCACTTATTGCTATTGTTGAGCAACATAAAATATAGCCGTCTTTTTTTTCTTGTGCGGTTAAGCCATCTAAATCATCTATTGATGTTTGCCTTACTTCTCCACTGATAAGCAAGGCTTTACAGCGACCACACATTCCTGCACGACATGAATAAGGTAAAATTAAACCGGCATCCTCGCCGTTTTCTAAGAGAGTTTTTATTTTATCATTTCTTTTTTTGTCTAGGGAAGGTACTTGATAATTTTTATTCCATTTTTCAAAGGAAATGTTTAACTTTTTGTTGACTGATTTTGTAACTACATCGTTGTTTTTGGTATTAAGCGAGGAAAATTTTGTCTCGCTAGTTGAATCAGAAATGATGAAAGTAGGCGGTTTTTTTGTACTAATAATAGTTAGTTCATCTCCTTGGTATATTTGTCCACTGTTGAGTGCTATCAAGTTTTGACCAAACAATACCTCGCCATTTTGGGTTTGCCTAAAGGACTTTAGCGTTCGTAAAGGTTGTTGTTGAGGGTGTTTTTCGCCACTTTGTGGGTCAACCGTTGTAAAAATACAACGCTCACAAGGCTTACTGACCTTAAACTCCACTTCGCCAATGCGAATATGCTGCCAACCATCTTCGGCAAAAGGCAGGCAGTTATCAATGACAATATTCGGTCGAAACTGTGTCATTGAAACGGTTTTTTGTTGCCCTTCAATTGCTAAATCAGCGTTATCAAGTTGCTTGTTTACAAGACGAGAATTGAGGTCGTCTAACGATGCTTGAGAAATGAGTAAGAGCGGATAACCATCAGCAAAAGCTAGTTTTCTGGAATTATCTGTATTAGGTTTTCTTTCTCGGTTTGAACCTTGTCCAAAAAATAATAATTTACATGGACGTTGCAAGTATTCACTAAACCAAGCATTAGCGCCGTTAGAGCATAGTTGCCCGTCAACTTCATCACCCCAAACTGTCACTTTTTGGTATTGATTCGTAAATTCTTCATACGATAAAGTCAGCGTTAACATATTGGGAGCGGTCAATTCCAACCCTTGCTCTATCAAATTCGTTTGCACCAAGCATAATTTTGGCTCTGTTCTGGCAGTGATAAACTGCCCAGAAGGATCGCTAATAATAAAGCGTCGGTCGAAGGCTAAACCTAATTCTTCAACTTTTGTCTGAGGTATATTGATCCCCGCAGTAGATTTAATTGGGTAGATATGAAGGCTGCTAACTTTGGTTACGGGCATGTTTTATCCATTGAATTGAATTTTTCTAACCTTGAATAAGGATTTTACGACTAAGCTTTAGTTTATAAGGTATATTAACTGCCATCATATTTCAGTATTTTTCTTGGTCATGACAAATAAAATTCAACATCTACACATTCTTGGCATTTGCGGTACCTTTATGGGGGGCATTGCCGCTTTAGCGAAAGAGCTTGGTTTTCGTGTAACAGGGTGTGATGCTCAAGTTTATCCACCCATGAGTACACAATTAGAGCAGCTTGGTATTGAGTTAATGCAAGGCTATAAAACAGAGCACTTTGATGAAGAGCCTGATTTAGTTATTGTCGGTAATGCTATGTCTCGGGGCAATGTCATGGTGGAATACATGCTTGATCGTAATATTCCCTATACCTCTGGCCCTCAATGGTTGTTAGAAAATGTTTTGAAAGACCGTTGGGTACTCGCTGTTTCTGGAACGCATGGAAAAACCACGACTAGCAGTATGCTTACTTGGATTTTAGAATATGCTCAATTATCACCGGGCTTTTTAATTGGTGGATTGCCTCAAAATTTTGATTGCTCAGCACGGCTAGGTAATGCTCCTTTTTTTGTTATTGAAGCTGATGAATACGACACCGCTTTTTTTGATAAGCGCTCTAAGTTTGTTCATTACCGCCCAAGAACATTGGTTATCAATAATTTAGAATTTGATCACGGTGATATTTTCAATGATTTATCGGACATTCAACGCCAGTTTCATCATCTTATTCGTATGGTGCCAAGTAATGGTTTGATTTTATCGCCAAAAAATGAAGTTGCGATAAATGAAACTTTTGCGATGGGGTGTTGGACATCAACAGAGCAAAGTGCGTGTCAAAAAGGTTGGCAAGCTCAAAAAAGAGTCGCTGATGGCAGTGAATTTAAAGTCACTTTCAATGGTGTAGAGCAAGGAATAGTTAAATGGGCACTTATTGGTGATTTTAATATTGATAATGCTCTGATGGCGATAGCAGCTGCCCGCCATGCAGGTGTGCCTAGTCATATTGCTATCGAAGCATTGGCTGAGTTTATCAACACCAAACGGCGTTTAGAGCTACGAGGCACAGTTAATAATATCAAGATTTATGATGACTTTGCTCATCACCCCACAGCCATTGCAAAAACATTAGCCGGCGTTCGGGCTCAAGTTGACAGTAACAATATACAAGCTCGAGTCATTGCAGTATTAGAGCCGCGGTCAAATACGATGAAATCAGGTGTGCATAAGGACACTTTGCCAACTTCATTACGCCAAGCAGATCAAGTGTTTTTATTTCAAGGTGAACAGGTTAAATGGTCGGTGAGTGATTTAATTGCTAATTGTCAGCAACCTTGTATTGTTGAAAATGATATTAGCCAGTTAGTCACTAAGATTGCGGATTATGTACAAGCAGGTGATAGCATTGTCATTATGAGCAATGGCTCATTCGCTTCAATTCATGAAAAACTACTTAACGGTCTAGGTTTAAAATACTCAATCAAATAAAAATAACCGTTTTATGCTTAACTTAAAAAGAGCTCTCTAAGGAAATAATTATTCTATACGGGTTTGTTGATAATATTTTCTCATGCTCTTATCTTTTATCACCTTTTTCAAAAAAGGTGATATAGCCTGTAAATAAGCACGGTTTTTAGCATTATCATGGCAAGAGATAACAATTTTATCAACAGCCATTGGTTTAGTAATGTCATAGTTTGGCTCTGCCTTTTTTAGATGTTTAGTCATGCCAATAAAGTCACCTTGATCATGAATTGCAACGTCAATACGCTGATGATAAAGCATTTCAACGAGTGACTTTAGAGAGCTTACTTTGACATAACTTGCATTATCTATTTGAAAACGTTGCTCATAATCCCAAATGTCTTCATCTCTAAGGATCCCAATAACTTTGCCTGATAATTCTATTTTTCTGGTGATCGTTTTCTCTTTGGGCAGAGTAAAAGCAAGATAACGAACTTTGGCAAAGCTTTCACTGTGAATAACTGACATATTTTTATAGTATGGCGGGTATAAGCTACCAGGTATTAGACAGTCACTGCGACCACTTAATAACATTTTAGCGCCGCGAGCAGGAGAATATACTTGGTAATTATGGTTAACGTTGCTGGACTTAGCCAAATCTTTCATCATCAAATCAAAAGCACCCTGGCCATTTTGCTGAATGACACCTGTAAATTCTAATGCAGTAATATCAACAGAAATGCTAGCATTAGATTTTTTCGAGAGGGCCTCTCCAGTCATAGTTATGGCTTGAGCATGGAGTAAATTACTCAAAAATAAAATAAAAGTGCAATATAACTTACTTTTTATAATAGTGAATCCTCGGTTAAAGTTAATAGTTTAATTTTTGTACGAGCTAACTTAATAGTAACTTATCAAAAGGATATTACCAGCCATAACCTGTTCGATTATTATTATTTCAAGTTAAGCTTTATTGTATTATATTGTATGCAATCAAGCTTGGCTTGAGCTAAATCAGACTGCCTAGACTCACATTTTAAAGAAGTGTTAGGTATATAAGAAAAATAATCTACTAAGGTACTGTGATATGTCTAATTACATACAACAAATAATCAATGTGGTGGTATTGCTAGCTATTTCAATATCACTTGTGAGTGTTAATGCCCAAGAAAATTTGCAAGATAACTTACAAAGTGACTTACAAGAAAATACAAAATCTAAAAAGCCTACCGAAAAGAAAAATAAATGGTCAGTTAATTCGCCGCAAGGTAAATTTAAGAATGCCAATATTGATGTAACTTCTGGCACATGGATGAATGTTGATGTTAGTCCTGACGGTGAAACCTTAATATTTGACTTGCTAGGTGATATTTACACTATGTCAATAGAAGGAGGAGAAGCAACGCCACTAATGACTGATATAGCCTGGCAAATGCAGCCGCGTTTTAGTCCTGATGGAAAGCACATTGCTTTTACTTCTGACGAAGATGGTGGTGATAATTTGTGGGTTATGAATCGTGATGGCAGTAATGGTCAAGCGGTTTCAAAAGAGCAGTTTCGTTTATTAAATAGCCCCGCTTGGTCACCAGATGGTAACTACTTAATTGGTCGCAAACATTACACTAGCTCACGTTCTTTGGGGGCGGGAGAAGTTTGGCTCTATCACAAAACTGGCGGTGGTGGTGTTATGTTAACCAAAAGGCCTAACGATCAAAAAGATTTAGGTGAGCCAGCCTATTCTGCTGATGGTAAATATGTCTATTTTTCTCAAGATGCCACACCAGGCAAAACTTTTCATTATTCAAAAGACTCAGTAAAAGGCATTTATAAAATTAAACGCTTGGAACTATCAACCGGCGAAATTGACACTATCATAAGTGGCAAAGGTGGCGCAATTCGTCCGACACCATCACCTGATGGAAAATACATTGCCTTTATTAGTCGTGATGACTTTTCTTCAAATCTATATCTATATGATTTAACAAGTGGTACAGAAACTAAAGTATATGAAAACTTAGAGCGTGATTTACAAGAAACATGGGCAATTCATGGCGTATATCCCAATATTGCTTGGACACCTAGTAGTGATAGTTTGGTTTTTTGGGATAACGGCAAAATCAACCGTTTAGATATTGATTCGAACAAGTCTTCAGTCATTAATTTTCATGTGAAAACCACTAAAAAAATTCAACAAGCATTACAGTTTAGGCAAGTACTACCACAAGATCAATTTACTGTAAAAATGCTCCGTGATGTTGAATTATCTCCAAATGGTGAGAAGGTCGTATTTGAATCTATGGGGTATATATACACACGAAATATTGTTAATGGTAAAGCAAAAGGTAAGGCTAAGCGTTTAACCAAACAAAAATCTCACTTTGAATTAAATCCAAGCTTTTCTCGTGATGGCAAGAATATTGTCTATGCCTCTTGGCATGATCAACAACAAGGTCAAATTCGTGTTGTTTCAAGTCGAGGAGGTAAAGGTAAAGCGTTATTAAAAGAGCAAGGGAAATATATTGAACCGACTTTTTCACCTGATGGAAAGACTGTTGTTTATCGTAAAATTTCAGGCGGTCATATCACCAATCCAACTTGGGATCTTAATACCGGTATTTATTCAGTATCGGCGAAAGGAGAACGTAAAGCAAACAAACCATTTTTAATTACAGAAGATGGTCAACAACCTCACTTTGGTAACAGCAATGATAATATTTATGTGGTACGTGAGGGAGAAAAGCCACAACTTGCTTTTGTGAGTTTAGATGGTAAAGATGACAGAACACTCTATCAAGGTAAATTTGCTACTGAATATAGAGTTTCACCAGACGGTGAATATTTAGCTTTTGCGGAAAGATTTAAAGTATTTGTTACGCCTTTTATCGAACGTGGTGATGTTATTACTATTGGGCCTAAAGGCGAAAACTTACCCGTGAAGCAATTATCAGTACGTGCAGGTCAAGGGATTAATTGGCATGGCAATTCAAATCAATTGTACTGGAGCTTAGGTGCTGACTTATTTCAAGCTAATATTGAAGATCTATTCGCTATTGCTCAGGGGGGAGGTAACAAAGTCGAAGACAGTGAAAATGACAATGGCAAAAAGTCGGCAGTTGAAACAAAGCCTAAAGTAACTCAAACCTACCTTGGCTATAGCAAAAAAGTTGATAAACCATCGGGCTTAATTGCTTTTGTTGGCGGTAAAATTATTACTATGGAAGGAGATCAAGTTATTGATAATGGTGTTGTTTTAGTTGAAGGTAACATTATTAAAGCTATAGGGGCTAGGGCAGAGGTTAATATTCCCTCTTCAGCGAAAGTTATTGATATAACAGGCAAGAGCATTCTGCCAGGACTCATTGATGCACACGCACATGCTTCACAAGGTAATAGCCAAATAATTCCACAACAAAACTGGAAAAATTATGCAGGTCTAGCCCTTGGGGTTACCAGTATTCATGATCCATCCAATGACACGAATGAGTTTTTTGCTGCCAGTGAAATGCAAAAAGTTGGAAAAATAGTTGCTGCTCGTTTGTTCTCCACAGGTAAAATTCTTTATGGGGCTAACTATGCAGGATATACAGCACATGTCGATAATTTGGAGGACGCAAAGTTTCATGTTGAACGCCTTAAAAAGGCGGGCGCTTTTAGTGTGAAAAGCTATAATCAGCCACGCAGAAATCAGCGCCAACAATTTATTCAAGCAGCACGCGAATTAAAGATGCTTGTTGTTCCAGAAGGCGGCTCTTTATTACAGCATAACTTAACCATGGTAGTTGATGGTCATACAACGCTAGAGCACTCTATTCCAGTAGCCAGAGTATATGATGATGTTAAACAGTTGTGGTCACAATCTCAAATGGCATATACACCAACGCTCGTGGTTGCTTATGGTGGTATTTGGGGGGAAAATTATTGGTATGATACAACCGATGTTTGGCTGCATCCGCGTTTGAGTAAATATGTGCCGAGTGAGTTTTTAGAAGCTGATTCTATGCGTCGACCTAAAGCGCCTTTAAATCATTATAACCACTTTAATGTGGCGAAAGTGGCGAAAGAGTTACAAGATTTAGGTATAAAAGTTAATGCCGGTGGCCATGGTCAACGTGAGGGCCTAGCTATGCATTGGGAAATGTGGATGATGGCACAAGGTGGTATGACGCCGTTGCAAGCCTTACGAACAGCTACTATTTCACCAGCAGAAACCTTAGGTTTAGATGGCCAACTTGGCTCAATTAAAATAGGCAAATTGGCAGATTTAATTGTTGTTGATGGTGATATTAGCCAAGATATCCGTCAAAGTGATAAAGTGATATATACCATGATAAATGGCCGTTTATATAATGCTGAAACTATGAATGAAATAGGTCATTATGATAACAAACGCGCTAAATTCTATTTTGAACAATAGTCTTTTTTTATGAGTTAAATCAATAAACATTAAGCTTTTTATTTATTTGTCGACAGAGCACTATATTATGCAGCTATTGTGTTTTTTTGTACCAACCATTTGGGAATATTATGCTTCAACATATGTCTTTAGCTAGAAAAATTAATGCAGCGTTAATTGTTATTGCCTTAGTTTTTTTAAGTACAACAATATTTTTTTTCTATGATGATGAAAAAGCATTAGCAGAGCATTTTGTCGAAAAAAATTTAGAAAGCTTGGCGATTAACTATTTTGATTCTGTTAATGCAATGATGTTGACGGGTACTATTGCCAATAGACAAATCATTCAAGATAAAATTGTTAGCCAAGATGATATTGTAGAAGCACGTATTCTTCGTGCCCCAGCTTTAGTTAAAGTATTTGGTAAAGGCCATGAAGATCAAAGTGCAAAATCAACATTTGAACGACAAGGTTTATTAGGAACCAAGGCGTTTGAACAATTTAGTCAAGATGGTAAACGCATGATGAGCTTCATAATGCCTATTAAGGCGAGTGATAACTATCGAGGCACTAATTGCTTGACTTGTCATCAAGTCCCTAAAGGGGAAATTCTTGGTGCAGTCAAAATTACTTATGATTTATCTTCTGTTGATAAAACGATTACTAACTCAATTACTCAAGCCACCATATTACAGCTTATTATCACTGTCATTAGTTTCGGTTTGTTAAGTTTTACCTTGAAAAGATTAGTGTTTTTTAGATTGAAAAGATTACGAAATACGATTAAGAGTGTTGAAGACAATCTTGATTTAAATAAAGAAATAAAAGTATATCATCATGATGAACTTGGTGCAGTAAGTTCAGCATTGAACGGTATGATGAGTACCTTTAAACAAAGTTTTTTATCAATATCTGATGCGACTAATAAACTCACTATTTCAGCTCAGAATGTTGATGAAATTTCGTCATTAACAAGAACTGCAGTACTAGAACAAAAAAATGGTACTGACTCTGTAGCTGCCGCTATAAATGAATTAGATGCCTCTGCTAATGAAGTGCAACATAATACACAAAGAGCAGCGGATAAGTCAGTTTCAGCAAGTGAGCGAGCATCAAAGGGCTTATCCTTGGTAGAACAGGCAAAAGTGGGTATAGATGAGTTGCGAGATAAGGTGATTGATAATACAGATATGATCACTGAGCTTAGCAATAAAACCAATGAAGTAAGTACCGTACTTGAAGTTATTACTTCCATTGCTGAGCAAACAAATTTATTAGCATTGAATGCTGCAATAGAAGCAGCAAGAGCAGGAGAGCAAGGCCGTGGTTTTGCGGTAGTGGCCGATGAAGTTCGTTCTTTGGCTACTAGAACTCGTGAATCTATTGACCAAATACAATCAACTATAGGTGCTTTACAACAAGATGTTAAAGGCGCAGTAGAGTCTATGAATGATGCTAGTCAACAAGCGAATGAAAAAGCGGAAGATGTTGCCAATGTTGCTGATTTGTTGGTCGATATTACGACAGAAATAAAAGAATTAGATGAACTTAATTGCCAAATTTCTGATGCAGCTAAACAGCAAAATTTAGCCGCAGATGAAATTAATGTTAATGTTGTTAATATTAGTGACGTTGCCGAAAAATCAAGTGCTGACGCTATTCGCGGTAAAGAAATCAGTGAACATTTACTTGCGTTGGCAAATGATTTAAATAAACAATTAGCTAGATTTAAACTATAGCTTTTGTTGAATTTTCATATTTAAATTTTGTTTCGAATTAAACGTTTTTTGATCGCAGTGCGAGGCACGTCGCAAAGTCGTTCTATGTAAATTCCTCGCAACAAAGAGCAAGGTGCATTTACAATAATCCGAAGGGCAGCGTTCATAAGCCATTTTTACTTCGTAATCGCATAGAAAAGTAATGCAACATGGATGTTGCTGAAAATACAATGTAGGAACATATTGTCCAGAACAACGACGAAACATATGATTTGTCTTGCAAAAATTTCTGAAAAATAATTAGCAAAGATCAACACCCCCTTATATCCCTGTACAACACAAAGCTTTTTTATTAGTCTATAATTTACTTTATTGACGTGGCTTTTGACGGCTATTGTTTATAAATTTAAATTACTTAACCTGAACTCTGTTTAAGAGATATTTATGTCATTGAAATATAGTAATTAAATTACTTTTAAGCTCACTAGCTTGATCGTTTTACTTAATTCAAGGCAAATTTGCGCGTCAATAGCTAGCCTATTGCAAGTGAATTTAACGCTGAAGTCAGTAAGAATGGCTGCTAGAGAAACATAAATTAAGCTGAGTTCAGGTTACTTACATGGTTGGTTTAATATGGATCGTTGTAAAGGCTCTGTTTTCTGTCATATTGCTAATGCTACTAATACTTGCGTGAAAGCACGATATCACTTGTTATTATTTGTTGGTTGTTTATCTTTCCCCTTTTCGGCCTTTGCAGCGCAAGGTTCAATATTTTCTCCTACAAGCGTTATTGCATTTTTATTTGGATTAAGTTTACCTATTCTTTCCTTTTTTGGTTGGAAATCAATTAAAAGGTTTGTTGGTCGAAATACCCAACCATTACCTGTGCAGAAAACACCGCCAAAAAAGTTACCTAATTATCCTCATGATTTAGCGACTAACTTGCCTATTGCTCAGCATGCTTTAGAGAAGTTTGACCAAGCATTGAAAGCGACTAAAAGCACTCAGTTGGCAGCTATCGTATTTAAACCGATAAATTTCCAACAAGTAAATACTATTTTAGGGCACCATAATTCTGATATTTTATTGTTGCAGCTGGCTTTTTGCTTGAAAAAAAGTGCGGATGAAAACCCCAATTTACTTAATTTTGATAGCGGTTTACAAACGGAGAAATTAGCTCGGTTACATGGTTTGGATTTTTTAGTTGTTTTCGATTTTTCGAATACAAAACATGATACTAAAATTATTATTGATGACTTATGTCAACAGCTAGCTAAAGCAGTTCCTGATGCAATGAGTTTTAAGAGTTTTTCATTGAATTTTGAATTAGCTTTTGGTGTGGCTTTTAGTGGGGAACATGGCAATAGTGTTGATGAAATAGTGTCACATGCCACAGATGCGTTGCTAAAAGGAGTTGATAGTGGTCAAACTATGCAATACTTTGACAACAGTTCCGTTTTATATACAGAGCAACAACTGCGCTTAATGGAACGTCTACGTCAAGATATTGTGTCAGAAGATTTACGTTGGTACTTGCAGCCACAGGTTAATATTAATGATAATTCTATTATAGGCTTTGAATTAAAAGTGAACTGGTATGCTGATGAAGAAAAACCTCTGGAACTAGTTGATTTTATTGACTTAGCAGAACATAGCGGAGAGGTTTATCGGTTGACAATGCAAATGTTTAAACAGGCAATTAAAGCTTTGTTTTCTCTACATAAGTTAGGAGTATATCAAAGAGTATCGGTTAACCTTTCGAGTAAAAATTTACTGGAACCTGATCTGGTTGATTATATTGATCAGCAAATGAAAAACTATAATATTGCCGGTAAGTATTTAATGATTGAGCTTAATGAACAAGTAATGCTTTCTGCATGCCAAAGAGCTAAGAAAACTATGGATCAGTTAAAATCATTAGATATTGCTATTGCAATTGATAATTTCTCTGGTAGCTATGAGTCGTTACGTTATTTACGAAAAATGGCTATTCATCAGGTAAAAATAAATTGTCAAGAATTAGGGAATAGTGGTGACAATAGAGCTGATAAAGCCATCATTAATGCCCTAATTACGTTAACTCGTAGTATGAAATTACCTTTAATTGGCACTAATATAAATAAACATGAAGTAGCCAATAGCTATATAGCTATGGGCGGCAATCTAGTGCAGGGTGATATTATTAATAAAGGTGTCGTCCCAGAAGAATTAGAAATCTGGCTAAAAAGATGGTTTTCTCAGCATCCAGAAGCTAAGCCTTACGAGTAGTGCTATACCTTGAATTAATGGATTCAATTGCTATTATTCTATATCTAAAGGTTCTGGTGATAAAATAATCCCTGTGTTATCAGCATAAATATGATCATCAGGTAAGAAAGTTACTCCCCCAAAATTTATAGCAATGTCACTTTCTCCAAATTCACTATCATTAGCACCAACGGGAATAGAAACTAAGCCTTGGATACCTATTTCTATTTCTTCTATAGCATCAACATCACGAACACTTCCGTAACAAACTATACCTTCCCAACCATTATTTGCAGCCGTTTCAGCAATATTAATATCAATTAATGCGCGTCTGGTTGAGCCGCCACCGTCAATAACGAGTACTTTACTTTTGCCATCTGTCGCGACTATTCTTTCAATTAACCCAGTACCTTCGAAGCATTTGATAGTTACTACTTTGCCTCCAAAAGAATGTCGACCACCATAATTACTAAAGATGGGATCAACGACATCAACTAAGTCAGCGTAGGTATCACATAATTGTGAGGTATCATATTCCATAACAATAATCTTCGATTTTAGTGAAAAGTTACATTCAGTATAACTTGTTGTAATGAAAATAAAATAGTGACTTGTATTTTAGCGTAAAACTCTCTTTAATAGGTTTAGCACTTTTAACCAAAAATAGAACAAATTAATGTTTGCAAACATAGATTCGTTAGCATTTTTATTTGCCACACAAGCAATTGTTTTCACTATTTTGTCCTTTGTATTTTTTATGTATTTTCGTGCTTTTAATCGTGAATATGTGAAATATTGGTTGTTTAGCTTAATCTCTTTGAGTTGTTATTATGCTAGTAGCGCAGCGTTAGACAGTTCTGTAACATATAAAGTGAGTAGTTATTTACAGCTATTCTATGGACAAGCACAACAGGTTGGATTATATCTATTTTTAGCTTTTTTATTATTTGGCCTTTATAGCGCTAAAATGAGAGTGCATCCATCAAAACGTATTATTATAGCGGTTGTGAGTTTAGCTATCTTTATTGGCTTAAGTGCGGCAACTCTTTATGCTTTTGATGACAGTAATGTGTTTAATCGCTTTTACCTTAAGGTTAGTTTACAAAACTTTATTTTTGCTTGTTGCCTTTTAAGTGCAAGTTTTTACTTATTTGTTGATAAAGTACCGCATTTTTCTAGCAAGATATTATTAGGTTTTTTTCTTGTACTAGGTATTCGTCATTTATTTTATTCATTTATTTCAATTATCGCTTTATCTGAGCCTTGGTTTAATCAATTTTCTTTGTTTTTATTGTATTTTGATATTGGCGCTCACAGTGTTTTAGGGTTTATATTACTTATTTGGATGCAGGGAGCTGAGCGCAATATGGCTGTGCATGCTATTAGTCGTGCACAATATTTAGGGAAACATGATTCATTAACTGGCGCTCTGAATCGCAGCCAAGTGATGGAAAAATTATCAGAAACTATCATTATTGCTAGTGAACAATCATATCAGCTCGCTATATTCTTAATTGATATTAAACAGTTTAAGTTTATTAATGACACCTATGGTTTGAAAACGGGAGACTTTATTCTCGGGGAAGTAGCAAAACGGTTAAATAACAGTATTTTACTGCCTAAAGCTGTGGGACGCTTAAGTGGCGATTCCTTTATGTTTGTTATTGAATATCATAATACTTCTTCAATTAATCGAGTACCCTTGCACCTTCATCAAATAATTAGCCGCCCTTATAGATATAACAATCAAGACGTACATATTCATGCCAGTATTGGTTATTGTACCTTTCCAGAATATGGGGAAAATGCAGAAGACTTACTACAAAACGCGAATCTCGCTTTGCATCATGCTGAAACCCATAATGTGCCAACTATTGCGTTTGAATCTGGTATGCAAGCAGAAGGGCGACGTTTATTGTTAAAAGAAAAAGAGCTTAAAAAAGCCATTATCAATGATGAATTTGTTTTGTATTACCAACCACAGTTAAACTTGCTAACTAACCAGTTAGAAGGGGTAGAGGCTTTAGTTCGTTGGCAGCACCCAGAAAAAGGCTTGTTATCACCGGCTAGTTTTTTAAATGATATTGATGACCTCTATATGAATAGTGAGTTTGACAACTACATTTTAAATAAAGCTTGTTCTGCTAATGCTCGGTGGTATCAAAAATTTAAACGTCGGGTCGCTATCGCTGTCAATATTACCGCAGTTGAGTTTCAAGATCCCCAATTGGCCAGTAAAATTCAAGGCTTACTGTTAGCAAATAATTTGCCACCAAAGTACTTAGAGTTGGAGATCACTGAAAATGTGGTCATGACAGATATTGATACAGCGATGAACACTATTACGCTCCTTCAAAATATGGGAATCAAAGTGTCCATTGATGATTTTGGAACGGGTTACTCTTCTTTGGCGTATTTACGTAAGTTACCAATAGATAAAATTAAAATAGATCGTAGTTTTATTGCTGAAGTAGCAACAAATGACTCAGATTTGACGATTGTTAAATCCATGATAAAACTTTCTCATGGTTTGGGAAAGCGAGTGCTAGCAGAAGGTGTTGAGAACAGAGATCAACTTAACGTTTTACGTAATTTAGGTTGTGATGCAGTTCAAGGTTTTTTTATAGATAAGCCATTACCTGAAGAAAAGTTGGTTACTTACCTAACTAGAAAGAATCATGAAGTAAAAAGTAAAAAGTAAAAAGTAAAAAGTAAAAATTTCTCTATACTTAGCATAATCACTTTAACCATTATATCAAATGGATTACTGAGCAATTCATGAACAAACAAGGGTTGCTTAATAACGAAGTGAGCCGCTTTACTGTATAGGTATAGTACAAATTACAATTGCGTAATATTGATTATTGCTTCACGGGAATGTCCCGATGCTTTTAATTCTGTTAGATAATGCTGCCAGCGCTGCTCATGCTCTTTTGTAAGTAACGTTAGGTATTTAGCTGTGTATATAGCGTTGTGTTGGTCATCAAAAACAAATCGATAGCCATGTTTAGCTACATTTTCTATTGCAGCTAACGTTACCAATTTCTTATTAGTAACCAAAGTTGGTTGCTTTGCCTGGTTATTAGTTTTAGGTGTAGAAATGCGTAAATACTCAAAACTTAAACATGCAGTATCACCATTGATAAAGTCAATGGTGATACTTTTTTTATTAGTATTGATTCCGAAGCTTTTAATACTCATAAATGCCTGTAAATAAAACTGGTTTTTGTTAATAGATTTATAAAATGAAACGACTTAAATCTTCGTTCTTCACTACTTCACTTAAGGTTTTTTCAACATAGTTTTTATCAATTACTATTGCCTCACCAGTACGTTCATCGGCATGAAAAGATAACTCCTCGGTTAACCGTTCCATCATGGTGTGTAAACGTCGAGCACCAATGTTTTCAGTAGTTTCATTTACTTGCCAAGCAGCATTAGCAATAGCTTGAACTCCATCTTCACTAAATTCAATTTGAACGCCTTCAGTCGCTAATAAAGCGATATATTGCTCAGTTAAGGAAGCAAAAGGCTCTGTTAGTATTCTGACAAAGTCCTCTGTTGTTAATGCTTTAAGTTCAACACGAATAGGTAAACGGCCCTGTAATTCAGGAATTAAATCTGATGGCTTAGCCATTTGAAATGCGCCAGAAGCAATAAAAAGGATGTGATCCGTTTTAATCATGCCATGCTTAGTACTGACTGTAGAACCTTCAACTAAAGGTAATAAGTCACGTTGCACGCCTTCACGTGATACATCCCCACCACTGTTGCTATCGGCACGCTTACAAATCTTATCTATTTCATCAATAAAAACAATGCCATTTTGCTCTACTGCATAAATTGCCTTTTGTTTGATGTCTTCTTGGTTAACAATCTTAGCGGCTTCTTCTTCTTGCAATGCTTTAAAAGCATCTTTAATTTTTAATTTACGCTTTTTAGTTTTATCACTAGACATGTTTTGGAACATGCTTTGCAACTGCGAGGTCATATCTTCCATACCCGGAGGTGCCATAATTTCAACTCCAACTTGTGGCGCTGCTAGGTCTAGTTCTATTTCTTTATCATCTAACTTACCTTCGCGTAATTTTTTACGGAATATTTGACGAGTACTGCTATTGTCATTTTCAGCATCTGCTTTTTCAGCATTGCCAAAACCATCACGAGCGGGTGGCAATAAAACATCTAAAACACGTTCTTCAGCTGCTTCTTCAGCTAAGTGCTGCACGCGATTCATTTCGTCTTCTTTAACCATTTTTATAGCCATATCGGCAAGATCACGAATTATAGTCTCTACTTCTTTACCAACATAACCAACTTCAGTAAATTTAGTTGCTTCAACTTTAATAAAAGGAGCGCGTGCTAATCTAGCTAAACGGCGAGCAATTTCAGTTTTACCAACACCAGTAGGGCCTATCATTAAGATATTTTTTGGAGTAACTTCATTACGCAGTTCTTCGTTTAACTGCATGCGGCGCCAACGGTTTCGTAAAGCGATAGCAACAGCACGCTTAGCATCGCTTTGACCAACGATGTGAGTGTCTAATTCATGGACAATTTCGCGGGGAGTCATATCTGACATGTTTTAATCCTCGTTTTGTCTTGATTCATTAGCAAGACAATAATATTTTCTCGAAACTCGAAACCTAAAGCTCGTCTATTGTTTGAGATTGATTGGTAAATACACAAATATTGCCAGCGATGGTTAAGGATTTCTCAACAATTTCTTTGGCGCTTAATTCTGTATTTTCTAATAAGGCTGTTGCGGCTGATTGGGCGAAATTTCCACCACTGCCAATAGCGATCAAGTCATTCTCAGGTTGAACAACATCACCATTGCCAGTAATAATTAAAGATGCAGTTTCGTCAGCAACAGCAAGTAAAGCTTCAAGCTTTCTTAAGGCACGATCACTTCGCCAGTCTTTCGCTAGTTCTACCGCAGCTTTGGTTAAGTGGCCCTGATGTTGTTCAAGTTTACTTTCAAAGCGTTCAAATAAGGTAAATGCATCAGCAGTGCCGCCCGCAAAGCCTGCTAAGACCTTATTATTGTATAAACGGCGTACTTTTTTGGCATTACCTTTCATTACGGTATTACCAAGTGATACTTGACCATCACCACCAATAGCTACTTTGCCATTACGTCTAACTGAAACGATAGTAGTCACATTAACTCCAATCTTAATAATTATATTGTAAATTAAATTGGGATTATTACTGGCTTTTCAAGGATAGAATTAATTTTATACACATTCTATTAAATATATCTCCCACTCAGAATTAAATGAGTGAGAGTAGAACAAGCAAATTTATTTCCAAAGCCAAATTTGACAGCCATTAATTTTGTTGTTTCGTAATTTGTGCTTGTCTTTTTCTGCAGTACGTTTGCGTGCATAAGGACCTAAAACGACTTTATACCAAACATTATGCTTACCCTGCGCGGTTTGAATTTTACTTTCTATACCGGCAAAAGCCATTTTAGCTTTGAGTGATTCTGCCTGGGGCCGTGTTTTAAACGAACCACACTGCATTTTATAAGGACCATTTTGTTTTACTTCATATTGACCAACTTCAATTTCCTTGGTCTTTAAATTTTCTACGTAAGTCCATTTTTCTTTAGGAGGTTCAGGTAAGTGTTGTTCTTTTTTTGTTGCCACTTTGTCTTGAATTTTGATAGGGTTTTTTGTAATTGTGCTAGTTTTTAAAAACCATAAGCTGTATGCAAAGGCAGCAATTAATATGATTACAAACGCGCCGATTAGTTTTGTTTTAATAGGTAATATCGGTGTTGGCTCTGCCGATTTTTTTTTGTAAGGGCTATTTTTTTTCTTTTTTGAAGGCGTACGAGAAATATAATCTTGATTTGACATGAACGGGAAATAAATAGTGGGAAGTTCTTGCTATTTTAACGACTCACCAGTTTAAATCAATAGGGTCTATATCTAAACTCCAGCGCACTTTACTTTGCCATTCGTTATTGGGAATAGCTGTTAGTAGTTGTAAAATAGCAATGTGCAGCTCTTTTCTTGACTTTGCTTGCAAGATTAAGTGATAACGAAACTTTCCTGCCTTTTTCTCCATTGCTGCGGGTACAGGTCCGGCGAACTGGCAGTTGTCGAATGTAAGTTCAGCTAATACCCGTAAAAATTTTTCAGGGTAGCTAGGATAATTTGCTTCTGCGCGAAATAAGGCTTGATAACTAAAGGGAGGTAACAGTGCTTGTTTGCGCTCTATTAAGGCTTGTTTGGCAAAGTGTTGGTAGCCGTTATGTACTAAATCTTGTAATAGTGGGTGATCAGGGTAACTGGTTTGTACAAATACTTTACCCGGTTTGCTGGCACGACCGGCACGACCAGCGACTTGAATAAGTAGCTGCGCCATTTGTTCGCTAGCACGAAAATCAAAACTAAATAACGCTCCATCACCATCAAGGACTGCTACCAAGGTAACATCAGGGAAGTGATGGCCTTTAGCAAGCATTTGCGTGCCGATTAATAGTTGATGTTTTTTATCTGTTATTTCTTGCAATAATCTAGTTAACTCACCCTTTTTGCGTGTACTGTCTCTGTCTATTCTTACGACACTCACATCAGGAAAAATTTCACTAATGCGTTGTTCTAATTGTTCAGTTCCTTGACCAATAGGCGCTATGCGAACACTGCCACAACTTGGGCACTGCTTAGGAACACGCTTTTGGCTACCACAATGATGACATATTAATAATTGTTGCTTTTGATGAAAAGTATATGGCTTGTCACAACGTTGACAATCGCACAACCAATGACATTCTTGACAGTTTATTGCGGGAGCATAGCCGCGACGATTCAAAAATACGAGTACCTGTTCTCCACGCGATAACGTTTGATTTATTTCATGTTTCAAACTACCAGACAAACCAAATTCCATTTGCTGTTTAGCAACATCTATTAAAGCTATTTTCGCTTTATTGCTTTTTCCTGCTCGTTTGCGTAGTTGGTGATATTGGTATTTCCCTGACAGAGCATTTTGTAATGATTCAAAACTCGGCGTGGCACTACCTAAAATAATGGGAATATTTAACTGCCTCGCACGCAAAATAGCAATATCTCGGCCATGGTAACGAAAGCTGTCTTGCTGCTTTAACGAACTGTCGTGTTCTTCATCAACTATAATCATGCCCAATTGATGTAAGGGTGAGAAAATAGCAGAGCGTGTGCCTATGACAATAGCAGCACTACCTTGTTGTGCATTTAACCAAGTATCTAAACGTTCTGTGTCATTGAGATTGGAATGATGCAAACAAATAGGTACATTAAAACGCTGTTCAAAACGCAATAAAGTTTGCGGAGTTAATCCTATCTCAGGAACAATCACTAAAACTTGCTGACTATTAGCCAATACTTTTTCCATGGCTTGCAGATAAACTTCGGTTTTTCCACTGCCGGTAACGCCATCAATCAGGTGACAAGAAAACTGCTCAAGTGATTGGCTTATTGCTGCAACAATGAGGGCTTGTTCGGTAGATAAAACCTGTTTGTTTTCTTGTGCTAAATCCCCCTCTCGCCATGAAAATTGACAAGGTTTATGCTTGATTTCCTTTATTAGTTCTTTGACAACTAATGCATTTAGCTGAGCTTTACTATAGCCTAAAGTACGTAATTCAGCCCAACTAATGCCCTGATGTTTTGCTATTAATTGATAGAGTGAAAATTGTTTTGGGGCTTTAGTTTTAACGCTAGTTAGATGCTCTTTTTGTTCACTCTTTATTATTTCTGCACTATGCCAAACCATGGGAGGTTGTAGTTCTATTTTTTTTACTTGGCGTAATAATTTAGGTAACGCTTGTTGAAAGACATCACCAATAGGGTGATGGTAATAATTAGCACATAATTTTAGATAACTTACTAAAGAGTCGCTCAAGTGAAAACTGTCATTTAGGCGCTTTGATATGGGTTTGATTTTTTTTCTATCAATAGTACGTTTATCATCAATGACAGTATCAATGTCCGCATCAATATCAATAACAATTGCGATGACTTGTCTTGCGCCAAACGACACAGCAACGCGCTCGCCAATATCTATCAATGGCGTTTGCATTTCCTCTGGCACTTGATAGGTAAATAGCTGCCGCATAGGTACGGGGACAGCAACTTGCACATATTTTTCAGACACGGATTATATTGAATGTTAGTTGATGGGATTTAGGGCTTATCTTAACTTAAAAGAATCTATTTATTAATAAGTCTTTTTTTAATCAATTTTACGTTGCTTTTACTTGCAGTCAAAGTGTTGATCATTTATTATTCGCCCCCATTAATTTTACACCGTATGGTGCTTGGCGTTATTCAGTTGATACAACTAAGCGGCTAAGTGGCGATACGCCCAATTTCTCGAAAGAGATATAGAGGTCCCCATGAAAAACGGAATTCATCCTAATTATGTTGAGTTTAAAGCAACTTGTTCTTGTGGCAATGTTATTACAACTCGTTCAACATCTGGTAAAGACATTCACTTAGACGTATGTTCTGAATGCCACCCATTCTACACTGGTAAGCAGAAAGCTGCTGAAACTGGTGGTCGTGTTGATAAATTCAACAAACGTTTTGGTGCACTTTCTAAGAAGTAAGTTTTACTTTTTAATACTCTTTTCTTTTTCTTGCTATAAAGTAAAGAGGCATCAAATAAAAAAGCGCCGATAGGCGCTTTTTTTATGCCTGCAATTAAATAAAACATTACTTCTTTAAACCCTTTTTTGACATACTGCATCTAACTATATATCAACCAATTAAGAGAAATTGTTTTTTGAATAATTCACAGGTAATCGATGCCAATAAATTGTTTGCTACTTCTCAAGAGCAAGAGTGGATTACTCAGACGAAGAATGGCTCGCAAACAGCTTTTCATAAGCTTTATGAAATGCATCATCGACAAATATATGCCCTGTGCTGGCGAATGTTGGCAGATAAAGATAGTGCGGAAGATGTTTGCCAAGAAGTCTTTGTGGTGTTGTGGCAAAAAATAAATAATTTTCGCGGTGAAAGTAAATTTAGTACATGGCTTCACAGTGTGGCTAGTAATGTGGTACTGGGTCATTTGCGTAAACAAAAGAATTGGTTGCAGCGGGTTTTTAGTATTGAAGATCAAGTAAAACATGCATTGCCTGAAGAAGCTGCAGTGCCATTAGATGATTCATCAGGACTTGAAGAATTAGACAAACATATAGCGAAATTACCAGAGCGAGCACGTTTAGTTTTTGTTTTATTTGCTGTGGAAGGATACCGCCATGAAGAAATAGCTAAAATGCTCAATATGGCAGTAGGTTCAAGTAAATCACAATATCACAGAGCAAAAGCTTTATTGAAAGAGTCATTAGGTGAAAAAATGCTTATAGGAGGCAATGATGAATAAGCAGGTATCAGATAAAGCGCTAGCATCTCATGTAGATAAGTTACCTAAAGAAATGCAACCACAACGAGATTTATGGTCAGGCATCGAACGGGCAATTCAAGACAAAAGCCAACATGGACCTATAGTTAACCAGAAAAACAATATTGTGCCAATGGCTTGGGCAGCATCATTTATTGCGGCAGTATTAGTCGCTTGGATTTCTTTTGCGCCAACACCACATTTAGCTACACCTTTGACCGCGAGTAATGAAGACACTATACAACCTACCGTGGGGCAATTAGTGAGTTCAATGCAGGAAAGTTTTAAACAGCAAAAACAGGCCATGCTAGTGAGTTATGGTCAACCAGATATGACTAATTTGCCCGTTAAAATGCAAACACAGTTAGTCGAATTAGCGCAAGCCCGTAAAACAATAAAGCAAGCACTAGTAAATGATGAAAATAATGTTGATTTGCTTAATTTATTACGCTTTACACAGCAGCAAGAGTTGAATTTATTGCAGCAGTTATATCCGTATATGAATAATAGAAATATTCAATGGCAAACAATTTAGTCATTGCCTTAATAAGAAAAAGTTTTGTAAAAATAGAGTGTAGAGGTTTATATGAATAGTTTTAATAATTACATGATGGCAGCACTAACCAGTGCCGGTTTACTTTTAACTCATTTAAGCATGGCCGGAGAGCGAGTCGATGAAGAATTAGCTACTACTGGAGTAAATGCTGTAGCTATCGAGAATTTGAGCGGTGACGTTACTATTATTGGTTGGGATAAAGCTAGCGTTACGATAAAAGGAGAGCTTGATGATAAAGCAGAAAAGTTAATATTTGAGCAAGTAGGTAACACTATCAATATTAAAGTTAAGCTTCCTAATCGCGGCAGTTGGAACTCAAAAGGCTCTGAGTTAATCATTCATATGCCTGCAAGCCTGAGAATTAATTTTGAAAGTATTTCCAGTGATGTCGAACTTGAAAACTTAATCAGTAATGTAACAGTTAAAACCGTAAGTGGTGATATTAAAGCGACGGAACTTACTGAGCATATAGAGTTAAGTAGTGTAAGCGGCAATATAAGAACAAAAGCATTACAAGGGAAAATTAATTTGGCCACCGTCAGTGGTGATATTGATGACTCTAACTCTTCTGGTCGTTTACAGTTGCATGCAGTAAGCGGTGAAATAACGTCTGATTCACAAGCAAATGAAGTTTTTGTTAATAATGTTTCAGGTAATACTAAGCTAAGCTTAACTAAAGTTGATGAATTTAGAATCTCTGCCGTTAGTGGCGATAGTGAGATCAGTCTATATTTGCAAAATAATGGTATGGTGAAAGCCTCTAGTGTTAGTGGTGAAGTAGCGCTTGATTTTCAAAATGATGTTGCCGCTGATTTTCGTTTAAAAGCCAATGCTGGAGGTGATTTAATTAATAAACTGACTAAGCATAGAGCAGAAGAAGCTAAGTATGGCCCAAGTTCTAAGCTTTACTTCCAAACGGGTGATGCTAATGGCTCTGTACGTGTAAGTACTGTAAGTGGTAACGTAATAGTTAAGTGAATTTCGATAGTAAGTACTAGCTAGTCATGTTATGAATTAAAAAGTCTGGATAAACTTATCCTGACTTTTTGTTTTTAATCCTCTATTTTTAGCTACATTTCTGCTACATTACTCCCCTTAGAAAACCTTCTCTAATTTTTACACTAAGGCTCAGTAAATGGCAGATAGAAAGCCTGGTAAATTTGCCAAAGAAAAGCAATTTATCAAAGACAAACGAATTGATGAATTAAAAACACCACCCCATTCCTTAGAAGCAGAGCAATCAGTACTCGGTGGTTTGCTTCTTGATAATGAAACTTGGGATCGTGTTGCAGAAAAAACTGTGGCTGCTGACTTTTACAGCCGTTCACATCGCCTTATTTTTGAAACGATCGGTGCCCTAATTGAATTAGGTGAGCCTGTAGATTTAATCACACTTTCAGAAGCATTAGAAAACGATCAAAAACTTGATGATGCCGGTGGTTTCGTTTATCTCGCCGAGATGATGAAAAATACACCAAGTGCTGCAAACATCACCGCTTATGCTGACATCGTTCGTGAGCGTGCAGTAACGCGCGAAATGATCAGTGTTGCTAATGAACTTGCAGAAGCAGGGTATGACACGCAAGGAAGGTCTAGTGCTGAGTTACTCGACTTTGCTGAAACAAAAGTGTTTGCTATAGCAGAAAAGCGTGCTAACAAATCTGAAGGGCCGGAAAGTATTCATTCGGTCTTAGAAAAAACGGTTGATAGAATTGAAAAGCTTTGTTCAACTGATACCGGTGGTGTTACTGGTGTGCCTAGTGGTTTTGCTGATTTAGATAAAATGACTGCTGGTTTACAAAAATCTGATTTAATTATTGTTGCAGCTCGTCCTTCTATGGGGAAAACAACCTTTGCAATGAACTTGGCAGAGCATGCTGCTATGACGCAAGAGCACCCTGCATTGATATTCAGTTTAGAGATGCCTGCAGATCAAATTATGATGAGAATGCTAGCTTCTCTAGGGCGAATTGATCAAACTAAAATCAGGACTGGGCAATTAGATGATGAAGATTGGGCTCGTTTGTCTTCTACCATGGGGTTATTAATTGAAAATGGTAAAATGTTTATTGATGATGCTGCAGGTTTAACACCAACAGAACTTCGTTCAAGAGCAAGACGCATTCACCGTGATCATGGCGGCATTTCTATGATTATGATCGATTATTTGCAATTAATGCGTGCGCCGCAGTTTTCTGATAATCGTACTTTAGAAATAGCTGAAATATCACGTTCTTTAAAAGCTTTAGCTAAAGAATTGCAAGTACCGGTAATTGCTCTTTCTCAGCTCAACCGTGGCTTGGAACAACGTAGCGATAAGCGTCCAATTAATTCGGATTTACGTGAATCAGGTTCAATAGAGCAAGATGCTGATTTAATAATGTTTATTTATCGCGATGAGGTATATCACGATGATAGTGAATTTAAAGGCATGGCTGAAATTATTATTGGTAAGCAGCGTAATGGGCCCATTGGCCGTGTACCATTAACCTTTCAAGGGCAATTTTCACGCTTTGATAACTATGCAGGACCGCATGTATTAGAAGAAGACTAGTAAATTAACCCCTTACTCACCATGAATGGTAGCAACCACAGTGCGGCTACCACCATGAACTCTATGTTCACCTAAATATATTCCTTGCCAAATACCTAAATTGAGTTGTCCTTTAGTGATCGGAATACTAATACTTGAACCAAGCAAGCTTGATTTTATATGGGCAGGCATGTCGTCATCCCCCTCATAAATATGTTGATAATAATGGGCGCGTTCAGGAGCCAAAACATTAAAATGTTTTTCCATATCAGATCGCACAGTAGGATCGGCATTTTCATTAATGGTCAATGATGCAGAGGAATGTTTAATGAATAAGTGAAGTATCCCACATTGTATTTTTTGTAAATCAATAAGCTTATTTTCAATTTCGTCAGTAATCAAATGAAAACCACGATTTTTTGCTGTTAATCTTACCTCCGTTTGTTTCCACATTTTTATTCTCCGCTATTATTTTCAATAAATTGAGTTTGATACAAGTTATCAAAAGCTGCAACTGTTTGCGGTATTAACTGCTCAATTATATCAAGGTGTTTGTTCTGTGCTTTATAGCGAGCGTAGAGTGTTTTAAATATACCATGCTCCCCAATATGCTTGGTTTGCACTAGAGATTGTTTAGTTAAGCTGTTTACTAACCAGTCGGGCAGGGTGGCAATGCCCATATTGGCTGCGACCATCTGTAAGATCATGTGACTATTAACGACTTGTTTAACTGCTTTAGGTTTATGCCGCTGTGTGTTTGACTCTTTGTTGTGGACTTGATTAAGAAAAAGCTTAAAAACATCTAAATGTTGTGCTTTTACTGGGTAAGTTAGCAAAACCTGGTCGCTAAAGTCAGCAGCGCTTAGAAAAGCTTTATTGGTTAAATTATTTTTTTTAGCCTGTTCATTTCTAGCTAATACCGCAACCACTTCAAATGTTCCAAGTGCATGATAAGTGAAATCATCATTTTCTATAATTTCATCGGTGAATAAAATATCAACACTAGTTGTTACTTTATTATCAAGTTGAGTAGGGAATATTTGCTCTACGAATTCTATTTTTATTTCAGGGAATTGTTGTGAAAACAGCTCAGTAACGGGCAATAGCCATTGAAAACAAGCGTGGCATGCAATGGCCAATTTGAGTTGGCTTACCGTATTTTTTTCACCTTTTAATTCACTTAATGTGTTGTTTATTTTAGGCAAAATATCATCTGCCAACTTGAGTAATATTTCTCCTTTGGTGGTGAATTGTACAGGGGAAGTATTACGAATAAATAGTGGTGCATTTAAACGTTGTTCTAAATCTTTTAGTTGGTGTGAAAGAGCCGACTGGCTGACAAATAAGGCATCTGCGGCCTTTCTTATATTGCCTGTGCTTGCCAAAGTTGATAGTGTTTTTAGATGTTTAATCTCAAACATAATGAAATTCCTTCATGTCCTTATTGAATTATTTGCGCTTGTGCTAATTAGGTGTTTTTCTTAGAGTATAACCATTCAAACGTCTAGACGTCTATATGTTTTCGGCATTATTTATTAAATTCAATTGGAGCAGGTTATGCAAATTCACAATTTAGGTTTTCCGCGCATTGGCGCAAAACGAGAGTTAAAGTTTTCTTTAGAAAGGTATTGGCATGGTGATATTAGCCAAAATGAGTTTTTATCTCAAAGTCGAGAACGTCGCGAATTGAACTGGAAGATTCAACAAGATGCGGGAGTTGATTTATTACCAGTAGGTGATTTTTCTCATTATGATCATGTTCTTAATACCACTTTGTTGCTTGGCCTTGTGCCTGAACGCTTTAGTGGACATAAACATAATGAGCAAGGTAATAATGCACTTGACTTAGAATTTAGAGTTGCTCGCGGAAAAGCACCTACGGGCTGTCAATGCGCCGCGAGTGATATGACAAAGTGGTTTAATACAAATTATCACTATATAGTGCCAGAGCTATCATCAGCTTTAGTTAACAATGCAAACGCTAAAGTGGATGTGGAGCCACTATTAACTCAGTTCTCTGATGCAAAGGAAGTGTCAGAAAATCGTAAAATTGTGCTGATTGGCCCTATTACTTACCTTCACCTTAGTATTGTTGAAAATGAAGATAAACTATCTTTGCTACCCGCATTATTGGCGCGTTATCAACAAGTTCTCACTCAATTATCGAAGGCAGAAGTGGAATGGGTTCAAATTGATGAGCCAGTTTTAGGGTTAGAATTAGATACATCTTGGCAGCAAGCATTTTCTCAAGCTTACAAAACCTTAGAAAAAGGTTTGTTAAAGCTGTTGCTAACCACATACTTTGCCTCTATTGATCATCATATTCATATAATAAAAGATTTACCATTCGATGGTGTTCATATAGATACTATTGCTGAACCAACTAATGTGAATGAGATTATTGATAACTTGCCAAATCATTGGGTTATTTCATTAGGAGTGATTAATGGCCGTAATGTTTGGAAAACAGATTTGGTGTCAGTTTATCAAAAATTGCAACCGTTATACCGTCGATTAGGCCAACGATTATGGCTTGCACCTTCGTGTTCACTGCTTCATTCACCTGTAGATTTAGAGCAAGAACAAAAGTTAGATGAGGAATTTAAATCCTGGTTAGCATTTGCTAAACAAAAATGTCAGGAACTATGCTTATTGAAGTGGGCATTATTCAATAATAATAGCGATGAAATCACTTTATACTCAAACTCTGCTTTAGGGCGGTGTATTTCTAAGCGTATTAATAATCAAGAAGTACAACAACGTGTTAAAGCATTAACTGAACAAGATTACCATCGTAAGGAGAACTTTGAACAACGTAAGCTCATTCAACACAAAGAGCTGAACTTGCCAACATTACCTACTACTACTATAGGGTCATTTCCGCAAACAGGTGATATACGAGAAGTGCGCGCAAAATGGCGTCAAAAAGAAATTACGGATAATGAATATCAAGGTTTAATTCAAGCTGAAATTAAAGAGACTATTGAGCGCCAAGAAGCTATTGGCTTAGATGTGCTAGTACATGGCGAAGCTGAACGTAATGATATGGTAGAATATTTTGGTGAACTGCTTGAAGGAGTCGTTTTTACTCAATTTGCTTGGGTACAAAGCTATGGTTCTCGATGTGTGAAGCCTCCAATTATTTTTGGTGATATAAGCCGCAAGAAACCAATGACCGTCGACTGGATCAAATATGCTCAGTCTTTAACTGAGAAACCTGTAAAAGCGATGCTAACTGGGCCTGTTACCATTTTAGCATGGTCTTTTGTACGAGATGATTTGCCGGAAGAGCAAGTTGCCAAACAAATTGCTTTAGCAATTAGTGATGAAGTGAGTGACTTAATTTCTAGCGGTACACAAATTATCCAAATAGATGAACCGGCAATTCGTGAAGGTTTGCCAGTTAAACAGAGTCAGTGGAAGAATTATTTAGACTGGGCAACCGCTTCATTTTGCTTGTCTGCCGCAAAAGCACCTGCGAATATTCAAATCCATACTCATATGTGTTATTCCGAATTTAATGATATTTTACCTGCTATTATTGCACTTGATGCTGATGTACTAACGGTGGAAACTTCACGTTCAAATATGGCCTTACTTGATGCATTTGAGCAACAATCTTACCCAAATGATTTAGGACCAGGTGTTTATGATATTCATTCGCCTAATGTACCAAATATAGAATGGATGGTTAATTTATTACAAAAAGCACAAAAATATATTCCACTAGAAAGGTTGTGGGTTAATCCTGATTGTGGATTAAAAACACGTGGTTGGGATGAAACTAAAGCAGCGCTAGAAAATATGGTGTTAGCTGCTAAGCAGTTAAGAACCAGTTAGGAGGTTAAAACAAAAAAGGCACTAATATTAACATAGTGCCTTTTGGCGTTTAATTGCTTTGGGTAATTCAAAATTTTTGTTGCTTTAAGTTTATTATCTATTCATCAAAAGAGAATTCTATATAGGCTTTGCCCGCTTTTCCCTTTAGAGCAATGACTACTACAGGGCCCTTTGATTTATGATGAATACTATGACTTTTACCGGAAACTACAATAGGGGTTGCCATATCAAACTCAATGCCTTTTTCACTGAGCATGCGCTTTGCACCACCAGTAACCATATTAGTGATTTCACCGACTAAATCTGTTATTTCTTCGTTCACTTCATCTGGCGCTTCACCAACCATACCTTTCATTGTTGCTAGTGCTAAAGGTCCATCAAAAGTAATTGATAGAGAGCCTTTTGTTTCTGGACTAACCATACCTATTAAACCAGATACGTCGCCCATAGAAACTTCATTTTTTTTCAACTTAGGCTTTTCGGGAATTAATTCCATTTGTGCCATAGTAGACATGACATTAAGCATTGATGATAAAAATGGGTTAATAAACTCTACTTTCATGAAGCCTTCCAAGCCTTAGCTGTTTGCAATACATTGATTTTGCACACTTCTGTAACAAATGTAAATCAAACTGTGTTAATTATTTTTATTAATGATCTGCTCAGCAGAAGTAATAATAGCAACTTTTCTTGATTGATCAAAAGTTAAACTACCTTGAACTTTGTCTATTGAACTTAAGCTTTGATAGTTTACTGTGTTTACCTGTTTTTCATAAGTATCAACGAGTATTGCATTTTTTACCACTAAATTAGTTAAAAAGTTTTTAGAGGCACTTTCTTGATAAGCAAAAATCCGACCTCTTTTAACTTCAAAACCAATCCAATTCATTTTAATAACTTTATTATTTCGCTCTAAAGTAAAATGTCCTTCAATATAGTCCTGAATGAATTTATCGTACTTGGGATGTTCTGGAGAGAAATGAACTTGTTGTATTTCAGCAATAGCATTTTCTATATCATGGGCTGTAAGTTGATGTATGACTTCAATACGTTTACTTGTTTTATTGAGGTTTAACTCAGTAACACCAAAGAAATAGGTATGGGCAACAGTGGTTCCTGCTACCCCAATGAGTAAAATACTCAATAGTATTTTACTCATTGATATTTTCTTAAAAAAGACATTCGAAAAAGTGAACATTAGCTATCAGTATCTTCATTTTCTTCATCAGCAGATTTCAATTTTTTATTATAATCTCGCATCATGTCTTTTTTCTTACGTTTATAAAGCTCAAAGCGAGACTTAATAGGTTTAGCGGGCCAGTAGTTGTTATGCACATTTACGTCAGCTGTTTCCCATTTTGCATCTATTGCTAGCGCAGTAATTTCTTTGTCACGAATTATCAGTTTTGACGTTTTTTCTGAATTTTTACGCCAGATTTCAGCAGGTATTTTCATATGTTCAGTACTGCCATCAGCGTAAGTAATGTCCAAAATAACGGGCATTACTAAACCACCTTTGTTTTCAAAATCAATTAAGTAAAAATTACTTTGGTTAAGTAATAAGTCTTTTTGCCATTGTTCAAGTTTTTTATTGCTTGAGTTATATTTATTTCGTGCTGCGTTGGTAGCAGTGAATTTATCATGCTCGTTATAAAAATCTAATAATTCAGATTTGTCTTGTGTGCGAAGCCATTGACCTTTATTCATGAGGCTCGAAATATATTCAGGTTTTTCATTATCTAATGCACGCAGCCAAGCCTCTTCAGTATCTGGATTTTGGCTATCAGCGGTATAAAGGTGAATGTTGCCAAGAGCAATATCTACATGATCTGTGGTGTAGAACCAGCCACGGAAGAACCAGTCTAAATCAACTGCAGATGCATCTTCCATAGTACGGAAGAAATCAGCAGGGGTAGGACGTTTGAATTTCCAACGTTGAGCATACTCTTTAAAAGCAAAGTCAAACAGTTCACGACCCATAATGGTTTCACGTAAAATATTTAATGCTGTTGCAGGTTTACCGTAGGCATTATTGCCAAATTGTAAAATAGACTCAGAATTAGTCATGATAGGTACTTGGTTATTGCTTTTCATATAGGTAGTGATATTAGCAGCATCACCACGACGAGAAGGATAACCCTCTTCCCATGCCTGCTCAGCTAAAAACTGTAAGAAGGTATTTAAACCTTCATCCATCCATGTCCATTGGCGTTCATCTGAGTTAACAATCATAGGGAAGTAGTTATGACCAACTTCATGGATAATTACACCAACTAAACCGTATTTAGTGCGACGAGAGTAGGTTTTCTCACCTGTTTTCTTATCAAGTGTTGGGCGAGGACCATTGAAAGTGATCATTGGGTATTCCATACCACCAACAGGGCCATTTACAGATATTGATACAGGGTATGGATAGTCGAAAGTGTATTTACTGTATTGTTCCATCGTATGAATAATGGCTTCAGTAGAGTACTTTTCCCATAACGGATTACCTTCATTCGGATAGAAAGACATAGCCATGGTATTGCTGCCGCCATGTTGATAGCCTTGCGCATCCCAAATGAACTTTCTGCTGGAAGCAAAAGCGAAATCGCGAACATTTTTGGCTTTAAAGTGCCAAGTTTTGTTTTTTGTTGCACGAGATTTTTCATTTTCTAACGCTTCATCAACCGTAACGATATGCACTGGTTTTTTAGCTGTTTTTGCTTTATCTAAACGTTTACGTTGTGTTTTAGTTAACACTTTTTTCGGGTTTTGTAGTACACCAGTAGCGGCAACAATATGATCGCTTGGTACGGTAATTTTTACATCATAATCGCCAAATTCTAGGGTAAATTCGCCACTGCCAATAAATTGCTTGTTTTGCCAACCCATTACATCGTAATAGGCAACAGCACGTGGGAACCAGCTAGCTATTTCGTATAGATAGTTGTCATCTTCTTTAAAATACTCATAGCCAGAACGACCACCCAATACTTTTTGTTCATGTAATTGGTAATTCCATTCCACATTAAACTCAGTGTCGCCACCTGATTTAAGTGGTACGGGCAAATCAATACGTAACATAGTGCCATTAATAACATAGTGCAACGGTTTGCCGTTACTGCCTGTTACTTTGGTTATGTTATAACCACCCTCAAATTTTGGTGATTCAATCATATTGCGAACACCGCTATAGGTTACTTTTTTTAGCGGTGCGGTTGATTTTGATAACTTGGCGTCTGAGTTACGTGTTAACTTGTTTTGGTCAAGCTGTAGCCAGATATAACGTAAAGTGTCAGGAGAATTATTTTGATAACTTAATGTTTCAGAGCCAGTTAATTGCTGAGTTTTATCATCAAGTGTAATTTCAATATCGTAATCAACTTGTTGTTGCCAATATTTATGTCCAGGCGCGCCTGATGCTGTGCGATACACATTTGGCGTTGGTAAAACTTCTTCTAGCTGACGGAATTTGTCGTCAGCAATTGTGCTTTTAGCTAAAGCATTTGTAGTAAATAAACTACTAGTAAAAGCAACCGATAAACAAATGATTGCAGATGAGATTGAGTATTTCATAGCCTTCCAATGAGATAAAAGTAATAATTATTTTGTATACAAAATAAATTTTAGTCGGGATTTATAGCATATTTAGGGGAGGCTTGGTAACTCGAATAAGTATTTTGAGATAAAAGGCGTAATTAATAGGATCAATGACAAGCTTTGCAACTGCCGTGTGCCTCAACAATTTGATGGCTGATGGTAAAACCATTAGTATCAGCCATGGATCTTAGTGCCAAATCAAAATTGTTTGATTGTATTTCTTCAACATGACCGCATTGATCGCAAATAAGCAATTGTACTGGGTGGTTACAATCACCAAAATGATGACACATAATGAATGCATTTATAGATTCAATTTTGTGGACAAAGCCTTGCTTAGATAAAAAATCCAAAGCGCGATAAATAGTCGCGGGTTTTGCTGAAGAATCTAACTTTTTGAGCTCATCTAATAAATCATATGCACCAACGGCACCCTTATGTTTGGCAAGCAGTAAAAAAACTTGTTCGCGCGCTTTAGTTAAACGAGCACCTTTCTTTTGGCAAACTTGTTGGGCTTGGGATAATAAATTTTCAGCAGACATAGCAGTTAGAATATTGAATTTTTATCCAGTTTAACACAGTAGCCCAAGCCGTCTATAGATTAAGACATAACTCTGGAATATCTTAGTAAATAAAAACGTAAATTTTTTTGAAATTCAAAAAATATTGTTATGACAAAAGTTCATAGGTGATTCAATAATTATATTAGCCAAAATCCCAATAATCATTTACATTAATCAAATGATAGCGCTGTCATTTTTTTGCGCGATTTTTTATTTTTGGACGTTTTATGACCCGATATATTGCCCTTGATGCCTTTAGAGGTATAACTATTGCCTTGATGATTTTAGTTAATACTCCGGGTACGTGGTCGCATGTGTATGCGCCTTTATTACATGCTGACTGGCATGGTGCTACGCCTACCGACTTAATCTTTCCATTTTTCTTGTTCATCATTGGCTCGGCAATGTTTTTTTCTTTTAAAAAGAGTGATTTTTCTGCCACTCCTGAGCAGTTTGCAAGAATTATAAAACGTGGTTTTATCATGTTTTTTATTGGTTTTATGCTTAATGTAATTCCATTTAATACGCCAATTGAAGAATGGCGTATTATGGGCGTTTTACAACGTATTGGCATTGCTTATGCGATTGCGGCAAGCCTAGTTTTGTTATTAAACCGTCGTGGAATTTTCATTGTGTCAGCTATTATTTTGCTTGCGTACTGGGGATTACTTTTGAGTGTGGGGGAAGCAGCCTTAACGATTGAAGGTAATATTGTTCGCCATTTTGATCTAGCGACTTTAGGTGCTAATCATATGTATAACATGCGCGGAGTAAGTTTTGATCCGGAAGGTTTGCTCAGCACCATACCAGCCGTGGTGAATATGTTACTTGGATTTGAATTAACACGTTATCTAACCAGCATAAGAGATAAAAACGCGAGTGTAATCAAACTTATTCTTATTGGTGGGCTCTCTATCGGCTTTGCTGTTTTGTGGAGCTTAATCTTGCCCATTAATAAATCATTGTGGACAAGCTCTTATGTTATTTATACCACAGGTTTTGCCTGCCTTTTATTAGCAGCTTTTATTTGGTTGATTGATATAAAAGGTCAAGAAAAACTAGTGTCACCATTATTAGTTTATGGCACAAATCCTTTGTTTGTATATATATTGTCCTTCTTGTTTGTTACTGTGTATTTAAGCGTTCCCGTTGGAGACAGCACTTTGTACCGATGGTTGTATGAACAGTTTACGCTTATTGCTGAACCAACCTTAGCGTCATTTTTGTTTGCTTTTTCTCATGTAGCCTTGTTTTGGTTTGTTTCACTAAAACTGTACCAGCGTAAGATATTCATAAAAATTTAAAACGATTCACCTTGTTGCTGTAAAGTTCAATTTAAGTGTGAAAAGTACTCATTGATTGGCGTCAACGTCATGCTTTTTTCTTTAAATTGAGCCATACAATTTGAAGCTGACCGTGATTTAGAACTTGTAAATTATTCAGCTACTTTGTTTGATGTTAGACAATTGTTATGCTTAAGAAAAATAGTGTTTCTTAATAAGGAGAAGTAATAAGGCGTGAATACAGTTAAATTATCTCAAGACGAAAATTTATCTCTTAAAATAAGTCATCAATTATTGCCACAAACACAGCAGCGTATTGATCTTTATTTTTCGCTGCCTGTTGAAATGGGTATAAGCCCAAGTACCTTAAATACAGAAGATTTTTTTTATAGCAATATAAAAAGTCATAGTGCTTATTATTCAGATAAGTTGCACCTGCCTTTAGTCCGGAGTCGGTTTATTAGTCAACGCTTTGAAGGGGAAAATAAAGATGGGCAAAGTGACTATCGATTAAACTTGAATTTATACTCCTACCAATTAAAAATAGCGCTTGATGCGGATATAAAACAAACTTTAAAACTAAAAAATGCAGAAGAATTCTATCCCGCAGCCATTGAGTTAGCAGAACAGATAGCTAGCCTCGTTAGAAAACTGCGTCGCTATACGCCTTCTGATAGTAAATTAAGCTCTTTTTTTGAAAATGCTGATAATTATTTGAGTTGGCATCTTGAACAATCATTTTTAAAATTATTATCCAAAGGGCCTAAAAGTAGCGATTTTGCAACTGAACGAGAGTTTTTATTTGCTTTATGCCGTGAAGAAAATAATTACCGCATCAAATGTGAATACAATTCAAAAGTCACCCTAGATGATCCTAATCGTATAACTAATAAGATGAGATTGTTGCAACGTTTAATTGAATACGGTGTGGTTTTTCAAAAACAAACCCGTTATTTAGATTTAAATTTAAAACGTTTAGTTCGAGGGGGCGTTACTGCCGTGATAATGGCTTTTGTTATGGTGTTAGTACTTAATGCGCGTTCAAGTTTCACTGAAGTAACCGTAGCACTAATTGCTTTTTTAGGATTAATTTACGGTTTGCGAGAAACGTTTAAAGAAGATCTTACGAGTCTTATTTGGCGTAAAATTCAAAAAGGTCGACCTAAATGGCAAAACTTATTTCGTCACAGTGTTAATAAAAAGCGAATTCTAAGTCAAATTTTGTGGTTAGAGCATTTAAATAGTAAAGACTTACCCAAAACGGTGAATGAGTTATTCCAACAACGTAGGCAACAGAATAAGCAAGCAGCACGTTTGTTGCATTTTCGTTGCGATAATAAAGTACTCGCCAAAGAGTTTTTACCGGGCTATGACGAAATCCAGCAGCAAATCTTTTTTAACTTAACTCCTTTTGTTCGCTTTTTGAAAAAAGGTGCAGGTCGCTTATATAGTTTGGAAGGGCAAAAGATATCGAGCCAAGCAGTTGAGCGTCGTTATCAAATTAATATTATTCTTCGTAATGTAGACAAGCAAGGTGAACATTTACAGCGATTTAAAATTACTTTAAACCGAAGTGAAATAGTTAATATTGAAGGATTGCCGGTGTCAGATGATTAGAGCCTATCTAAACATAAACGCCAGCATTATTAACAACACAAGTCTTTAGTGCAATATAGAGCAGAAGCATTAGCTAAAATGAAATTAAATCTCCATTGCTTTGATCTTAGTTACGATGCTGCTCAATATCATTTTGTTTTTAAACTGGCCAATGCAAGAAAATCTTCTTATTTAGCTAGGCATAGACAAGCAAGATTTATCTAGTCTTAATACTATTGTCTAGCTTGCTGATGTTGTAAAACTTTACTAGAATTAAAGTTATTGTACTTTTTTAATAGTAAATTTCTTTACGAAGCCTTTTTTCAATAGTAAATAGAGGTAGTTCGGTAATCATGTAGGTAGTCGTTATGCCGAAAAAAGCTTCTCAAATTGAAAACTCTATCTATCGTCTCTTCGAAATAACACCTATTCCTATCGCCTTATCATTTCCTGATGGTAAATTAGAATATGTAAATCCTGCTTTTAATCGATTACTAGGTTACTCATCAGGAGAGATTTATGCAGATGATGTCATTATTACTCATCATAATGATATCAAAGTTAACAAAGTTATAAGAAAAAGCCTGACAGAACATCCTTTTTCACCTGTCCAAATTGAAAAACGCTATAAACATAAGTTGGGTCACACTATTTATGCGCAGTTAAATATTGTTGCTCAACCGAACGATGAGGGTGCGATTAAAAGGTATATCTCACAATTGGTTGATTTAACTAAAATTAAACAATCAGATGCCGCAGAAATTTTATTGAATAACTTAGTTAATCAATCTGGCGATGCGATTTATGTAATCGAACCTAAATTTGGACAAATTGTTAATTGTAATCAACTGGCTTACCGTAGATTAGGTTATACAAAAAGTGAATTGCTTAAACTAAAAGTAACTCACCTTAACCCTAGACTACAACCTGATGGAAAATGGCAGAAGTATTGTGAAAAAATTAAAACTAATGGAAGTTTGATTGTAGAGTCATTGCATACTCGCAAAGATGGTACAAAGTTTCCTATTGAAGCGAACATCAGTTTTATAAAGTATAACGATACAGATTATTTTTTAGCAATTGTTAGAGATATTGCGCGGCGGAAAAAGAGAGAGCAAGAGGCGTTAGAATACGCCAACTTGGATCCGCTTACCAAATTACCTAATAGGAGTGTGTTAGAAACCAAATTAAAAGGAATGCTTTCTAAGGCAGAGAAACAACAAAAGTTGATTGCATTTTTGTATATTGATATTGATAACTTTAAACAAATTAATGATAACTACGGACATGCTGTAGGAGACGATGTACTTGTAGGTACGGCGAATAGACTCAAGCATTGTGTGCGTAAATCTGATGTTGTTATTCGTTTGGGTGGAGATGAATTTCTTATGGTTATGAACGGCTTGGAAAGTAAAACATTCCTAGAATCAATTGCTAATAAACTACTAAAAGAATTTAATTCTCCTTTTCATATTCAATCCCAAAACATTAGAGTAGAAGCCAGTATTGGTGTTTCTATTTATGCGGATAATAATACTGATGTTCATACTTTGATTCAATTGGCGGATGAGGCTATGTATCAAGCAAAGAAAAAAACCGGCTCATCTATATATTATATATGATCAATAAAGATTTGAATTGATTGCTGTAGTTTTTAGATGTAAGAAAAGTATCGTTTAGGGAAGTGATATGCTTGAGAAAGAAGATTGTGGTCTATTACTCGTTGATGTTCAGGGCAGTCTAGCGAGGATTGTGCAAAATAGTGATATATTTATTGCTAACACTAAAAAGTTGATTCAATGTTGTAAGTTGCTATCTATACCTGTCATATGGCTTGAGCAGAACCCAAAAGGCTTAGGCGCTACCATCCTAGAAATATCTGAGTTAGTGAGTGATTCGTCTAATGTAAATGAGAAATTTCACTTTAATGCCTTGCTTGAAGATTCGATTAAAAGGGAAATTAAAGCGACAGGCAGACGGCAGTGGTTAGTGGCAGGAATAGAAGCTCACATTTGTGTATATCAAACAGTTTTAGGGCTAATAAATGAAGGTTTTGAGACCGAAGTAGTAATGGACTGCATATCTTCCCGTAAACAATCAAATATTGATTTAGCCGTAACGAAAATGCAAAACAAAGGAGCCAATATAACGAGTTTAGAAATGTGTGTTTTTGAATTGATGAACACCTCAAAAACAGAAAGCTTTAATGAAATTCTGTTGCTGATAAAGTAAGTTATAAGCAGAAAAAGTTTGTTCACTTAGCCTGATAATTTCATAGACTTACCATTTAACACATAAAAAGCTTTTAAAAGTAGAGAGATTCAACTATTGATGATTATTATTATAATCACGTCCCGTATAGTAATACGGGGGAAAGTAATTATATGCTCCTTGTGTGCTTCACATATAAAGGGTTGTAGAGAAATACATTTTTGAAGAGTTTAATTTTTGTTTTTAATTTTTCAATTGTGAGATATTATTGTCATGTATTATTGAGAAATAACGGGTGTTTTAACGCACGTATTACTCAGCAGTTAATAGTAGAGGTAATAAAATGATAAAAGCATTTCGCACAATAAGTATTCTAGAAGGTTTGTCTTATTTAGTTATTTTGAGTGTTACGTTTGGACTTATTGGCAGAGAATGGGTGTTCTCTCTAGGTATGGTTCATGGCGTTTTATTTGTTCTTTACCTTGTTTTCTCTCTGATAGTGTCAGGTAAAAAGGAATGGTCTGTTTTAAAATGGTTAATCCTATTCATAGCTTCTATAGTGCCGTTTGCATTTTTACTTGTGGAGTTGTATTTTAAAAAAGTCGAACAGGATATTCATCAAAAGCTAGAAACGGCTATGTAAGAGTTGTTTGAACCGATGCTTTAGTATTTTCTTTAATGAACTTATCAAGTAACTTATGTGGAATTAACTGTGTATAAACCTGCCATAAAATATTTAAATTTCTTAGCCCTGTAACTTGGGCTCCTAGCGAAATTGTTTTTTTGATTCTTAAGTTATCATTCTCAATTTCTTTTACTCTTTTTTTACCAACTGTTATAGCGAGTTCTTTTTTACGGATTGTTTTCTATTCTCGGTGTATAATCTTGCTGTTTTTCTTAACTACAATTGCACAACGATAACTGAAGTCACCATTTGCCTTTGGTCGTTTGGTAATTGTGAATGAAGCCATTAGAAATCCTACTCATTTATGGTGTACATATGGTGTACTATACATGGAAATTGACGGTAATTAAAAACCACTCATGGTAATCTATACAGTAATATTTTCAAGGTCATAGAATGTCAAACCCAGTTAAACCGCTAAGCTCAGCGAATTCAATAGATCATCGCCTTTCCGTTGCGCCCATGCTCGATTGGACTGATCGTCATTGTCGATATTTTTATCGTGCAATGTCAGCCCATACCGTGCTTTATACTGAAATGGTCACTACTGGCGCTATTTTACGCGGGAAGGGGGATTACCTTTCTTATAATGATGCAGAGCATCCGCTAGTTCTCCAATTGGGTGGTAGTAATGTTAAAGACATGACTGAGTGCGCTAAGATTGCTGAGCAGCATGGTTATGATGAAATCAACATTAATGTCGGCTGCCCGTCTGATCGTGTTCAAAATGGACGTTTCGGTGCATGTTTGATGGCTGAGCCACAACTAGTGGCAGATTGTGTTAGTGAGATGCAAGCATCAGCAAACATACCTGTTACCGTAAAGTCTCGTATTGGTATTGACGACTTGGATTCTTATGAGTTCTTACACACTTTTATTGAGCAAGTTGCTACAGCGGGTTGCCAGCATTTTGTTATTCATGCTAGAAAAGCTTGGTTGAGTGGTTTAAGCCCTAAACAAAATCGCGATATTCCTCCCCTTGATTACTCAAGAGTTTACCAAATCAAGAAAGATTTCCCACTGCTCGAAATATCAATTAACGGCGGCATTAAAACTTTAGCTGAAACAACAGAGCATTTACAGCATATTGATGGTGTGATGATTGGGCGCGAAATATATAATAATCCCTATATGCTCTCAAAGATCGATCAACAAATTTATGGTGTTGATAAAGATGTTATCTCTCGTGAACAGGTTATTAATGTAATGGCTGAATATGTCGATACTTATATCAGCACAATACCAGAACATGGTAAAAACCGAGCATGGCATGTATTACGTCATATGTTAGGGCTTTGTAATGGCTTAGCAGGCGCCCGTCAATTTCGTCGTTATTTAAGTGAATGTGCAGGTAACTCTGATGCTAATGGTAGTACCTTAAAACAGGCATTTGCTAAGGTTGCTATCCATGACAAGTAGTATTTACCTATCAAGCGCTTTAGCTAAAAGATATTTTCGACGTTCATTATTTACTCTTGTCCATATTTTTTCAAAATCATAAAACTTTTCGAAAACTAAAGCATTTGGCGCTAAGTTTACCCACGGTTGTTTGGAGACTGTGTAAATATGAACATCCGGAGGAAACTGATCAGGGTTATCAAGCGTGCCAACACGAATAAAGCGCATTAGATCTTTTATTCCACCCATGAAATAACTGCTCCAAAGGGCAACTTTGCATTTTGAGCAGCGAGTGATTTTTTGCCCTTTACCACTGGGTGATGGCGTAGTAATCTCATCGACATTGCCACTTAAAATGTGAATTTGACTTGCATCGAATAGAGCATTTAACACGAATGCTGAACCCGTTTGCCGTTGACAATAGCGACAATGACAACAATGGGTAATTAGCGGCTCAGATTCAATTTGGTATCTTACATGACCACATGCACAGCCACCTTCACAAGTTATGTTTAGTTTACTCATCGTTAGCTATCCTATTGCGAAAATTTCATATGCTGTATTCTTGGTAGTAAGCTATTTACAAATCCGGCTACACCATCATAACCCCCAAGACGTTCATATAATGATTTTTCAGTCATATAACAATCCTATGTTTATTGGCTATAATTTTATTGTTGGTGAACGTTCTTAACAAACGTTTGCCATTGAAACTACGTAATTTCAACATTTAAAAGCTTAGGTTGAATTTTCGTTATTATCAATTATCGAAAAAATGACAGATAATGTGCATAAATGCACAGAAGGAGAATGCACAGTGAATTGGGATGATTTAAAACTATTTTTAACCGTTTCTCGCTGTGGAACTATTTCTGGCGCAGCAAAACAGCTCAACGTTCAGCATTCCACTGTATCTAGGCGTATTAAAATTTTAGAGAAGAATTTAGGGGTAAGTTTATTCACAAGAACAAAGAATGTTTATGAATTAACCCTCGAAGGAGTAAAAATCGAGTCCGCTGCAATAAGAATGGAAAGCGAAGTAACCGGACTTGATGGCGCGCTTTTAGGTAAAAATGACTCATTAATTGGTCCACTTCGTGTCACCACTATTAACAGCATGGCAGCGACAATTTTGATGCCAATATTTAATAGCTTTTGTGAAGAGAACCCTAAAATTGATTTACATATTATCGTCTCAAATGACACCGTTAGCCTTGCTAATCGAGAAGCAGATATTGCTGTTAGGCTGACTAATTCTCCACCTGAAATGCTTATTGGCAAACGCATTACCACCGTTACATCCACTATTTATGGTAGTGCAAGCTATCTAAAATCTCATCAGCTGAAGAGGGATAACCTTAAGTGGATAGGCGCAGAATGTTGTGATTTTCATAAATCATGGACTAAGCAAGCATGTGAATATAAAGTGCATCAGTTCAGCTGTAATGATGCTATGACTATTTTGTCGGCTGTTCGAACTGATTTAGGAGTAACTTTTCTTCCTTGCTTTATAGGTGATGTAGATCCCATGCTTGAACGATACTGCGAACCCGAGACTAAATTTGATTTAGGTTTATGGGTACTGTGCCATCCAGAATTAAAACACAACGCTCGTGTATTAGCCTTTCGTAAACATTTAATTCAGTCGGTAAATAAACAACGGCAACTGTTTGAAGGAATTGATAATAAGGCCTAAAAGCTTCTTGATATTGAAAAACCAATGATTAGCCAAGGTAGTTTTGTCCCGATTTCAGGATTGTTGATCCCTAAATCGAGACACTAATATTTTAGATTTTCTTAGTCGATGTTTCTAAATAACTATATTGTTACAAAATTAACTAAAAAATAGCTATTTAAGCCAGATGTGCGCTGTTTACTCCTTATTTTATCTTATAAAAATATAATCATTAAAAATAAAGTTGAATTATATCAATTGGTTAATAAATGCTTCAAACTTTGGCACAACCTTTGTAATAGTTATTGCTACTTATTACTAAAGCTTATAATTTTAAGCTTTAGTTGAGACAGTCAAAACTGTCGAATATTTTGTAATATTACTAAAAGGAACATTTTATGTTAACTTCAACTTCTTTATTAGCTTTGATGATGGTACCCGCTTTTTCTATGCTTGCTTTATCTTTACTTGTTGGTTTATTTGAGCCAAAAAACGTTTAAAATTTGCAAAGATTACTTGTCGATAAACATGCTAGTAACACCAAGTCGCTAATGATTAAAAATTCCAATAATTAAACTGCTATTTTCCCCCTCATTCTAACTTCTAAAAAATTAACTCTACTAAAAACTTGTCACCCTATTTATATACTCAAACGAACTGAAACTCGGTTCTTAAAGTGGTTTGGGTGTAGCTGTATTTTGCAAAATAAATTTTTAATTTAAAGAACAATTATCAGTAAACTCTTTCTTTCTTACAGGTTGGTCAATTTGACCAGTGGTATGGTTAATTCTGCTACTTTATCGTGCGACATATTATGTCCTTGTTCGATTCTATTGTAGGATGTTTTCTATAACCCCTTATAAATCAGTAGAATAAAAAACATTCACCTGTTGGCATGGCACTTGTAATAGTACTTGTATTAGTTCAGACGCAAACAATGACAACACTAATGTTGTAATGATTTAAACAATAGATTAATAAGGAATTTCAAAATGAAAACATTAAACCGTAAAACTATCAGCATTGCTTTATTGATTTCTTTAGGTGCTATTTTTAGCGTAAATGTAAATGCAGCACAAACAATTAGCATTGAAAATTCAATAAGTGAAATGGTTATGGCACAAGGTCAACAAGTAATGAGTGACTTAACGGAGCAATTACAACAATCTATCTCAAAAGAAATTAATAGTTTTAGAATTGATTTTTCTTTGGATGAAACAATTACCGAATCTTTGGCTTGGATAGGTGAAGAAACAGGAACATCTACATTAGAAGAGGCTAGACAGGTTAAACAGCCAGAAGAAAACCCTTCCACTGAAATTAAATTTTTGAAATAGAGGAGAAAAACAATGGGATTATTTACACGTTTTACCGATATCGTAAACGCTAATATAAATAGCATGCTTGATAAAGCAGAGCAGCCGGAAAAGATGATTAGGTTAATCATTCAAGAGATGGAAGAAACATTAGTTGAGGTTCGCGCTACAGCAGCAAAGAACATTGCCGAACAAAAAACTCATACTCGTCGAGTGAAATCAACAAAAGCAAGCATGGATCACTGGCAGAGCAAAGCAGAGCTAGCTATAACGAAAGGCAGAGAAGATCTTGCTAAATCAGCATTGATGCAAAAACACAAGTATCAAAATGAATTAGAGTTACTTGAACAAGAGAGCGATAAGCTAGCCGAATTTTTAGGTAAGGTACAAGATGATGCTGCACGTTTGCAAGAAAAACTGTCAGAAGCTCGACGTCGTCAACAAGCTTATACTTTACGCCAAGAGTCAGCACAAGTTCGATTAAAAGTGCGGGAGCAAGCGGCTATTTATAATATTGAAGAAGCGATGAGCAAGTTTGAGCGTTATCAGCAAAAAATCGATAGAGTTGAAGCTCAAGTTGAAGCTTACGATCTAATGGAAGTTAGCGGAGAAGGGCAGAGTTTACATGCGCAATTTGCTGATTTGGAAAAAGATGAAAGCATTGATAAAGAATTAGCGCAAATTAAGAAGAAATTATCAGCGGCTTAGTCAGTATTAATTATAAGTAATCAATATCAGAAAGTAAGTGTGCTGGGTCAATTAAAACATTGCTCAGTATCACAAGTGAAGTTAAATAAGGAATAAGATCATGAGATACGAAAGAGAATTTTCGTCAAGCCGTAATATTAATAAAAGATTATCGAAAGATAGTGTGCATAAAAAATTATCAGGTGTGTGTGCTGGTATTGCCAAATACTATGATCTTCCCCGTATTGCTGTGAGAGTTGCCGCCATCGGTGCGTTAATATTATTACCTGTTGCGACGGGTGTAGCTTATGTAGTCGCAAGTGTTTTATTGCCAGAAAGTAAATACAGGTAGAAAATAAGCTCGGCGCAGCGTGGGAGAAATACGATGTCATTTTTAAAATCTTTATTATTAGCGATATTTGCAACCTTATTTTTAACTTATGTTTTAGGGGTTAGTTTTTTAGAGTTACTCGACGTTAATGTCTATATGGATGGTGAATTAATTGAGCCATTAAAAGCGATAGGAGTTTCAGCTGTGGCAACTGTTATTTTAGTCTTAATTGCTTTAGCTATTGTTTTAAGCGTATTTGGTTCGTTAATTTTTATCGGTTTATTAATTGCAGGCTCATTAGCTATGGTGGCTATTGGTGTTTTCTGGCCGGTATTTTTAATTGCAGGAATTATTTGGTTGGTCACAAGAGATAAAGGTCGAGTGAAAGATAACCCACGATATAATTAATGAAATCGATATATCCTTAACTCTTAAACCTATAGAAAGTTATCAGCTAAAAGCTGAAGTTAGTTCATAATATTTGTATAATTTAGGTTTAAAAAACTACCCATAAAATAGTTATGCACTCTGGTTTGTTGATCAGTCGAGAAACTCATTATCTTCATTTTTTAATTATTTGTGATAGTTGTGGTTAGTTAGCTTGGAAAATAGTCCTTCTGTTAGTCATCACAGCATCGCTAGGTAAGCGTGAATAAAATGGGGTGAGAGAGCATTATTTTTATCAAATCGGTTTAAAATGATGATAAGCACATCATTGTTTTGTTTGGTAATTATTAAGTCAGTCATTTTGTTACCTTGCTAAGGATGATAAAGTTAAGCTTTAAGGGGTATTAAAAGGGATGTATAGCATCAAATGAAGAAAATCTACTTACTTTGTTTATTATCACTATTGTGTTTTATTGGCTTTTTTGGGAAGGCAAGCCCCATACCAGAACAGAAAAATTCAGGGTTATTGGTTGAAAAAGCTTATATTCGAGCAACAATACCAGGCACTTCAATTTCTTCAGCCTATATGGAAATTGAAAACAGGGGGGGGAAAGCAGTAACGTTACTCAGTGTTAACAGTGATATTTCACCTCGTATCGAAATTCATCAACACACCATGGTTGATGATATGATGCGCATGCGTCAGCTAGATTCAATTGATATCAAAACAAAAGGGCGTGTTAAACTTCAACCATCAGGTTTACATTTAATGCTATTTGATGTTAAAAAGCCCCTTAAGGCTCACCAACAGGTTGAGTTAACTTTAAATTTTTCAGATAACATGTCTGTGACTATGCAAATTCCTGTTTATAGTCCGGTTCAAGAAAAAGCAGCACAAAAGGCAGTGCCGAAGATACATGAGCATCATCACTAGGAGTAAAATATGAAAATGAATTTCTCAGCAAAAACCATTGGCTATACAGTCGCGGGTGTTTTTTTACTTTTTTATATTGTTGGTGTTTATTGGAGTTTAGATGTTGAACCCTTTGATATCCACCATGAGGTTACAACGGCTGCCACTGCGGATAATGTCGCTCCTGTTGTCGGTTACACTACTACGACTACTTTAATAAAAGTAGCATCAAGTATTTTAGACAAACCGGGAGGTTATCTTTCTAATGACGCTTTACCTCCTGGCTTGTTTTTAGACAATATGCCTGCATGGGAATTTGGCGTATTAGAAATGGTGCGAGATATGGCGCTAGTATTACGTAAAGACTTTAGCCGTTCTCAATCACAGTCATTGGAAAATGATCATATTAAAAGAGCGCAGCCAAAATTCAATATTGACAATAAAAGTTGGGCGATGCCAAGTGCAGAATCAGAATATAGAAAAGCCATTGATAGCTTGAAGTCATATAGAGATGCTTTAGTTGGCATTAGTAAGAGTAAGGATGATCATGCTCAATTCTATGCTAGAGCCGACAATTTAACGTCCTATTTAGATGAAATACAAAAGCGTTTAGGGAGTTATTCACAAAGACTAAGTGCGAGTGTTGGTAAAGATAAAATTAATACTGACTTAGCAGGAGATAGTGTAGCAAAACAGTCTAGCTATGAAGGATCTCATTCACAATTAAGAACTAGTTGGTGGCAACTTGATGATGTTTTTTATGAGTCACGTGGAGCCGCATGGGCGTTACTACACTTTTTAAAAGCAATAGAAATTGACTTTGATAGCGTATTAAAAAATAAGAACGCCACGGTCAGCCTGCAACAAATAATTCGTGAACTAGAAGCTAGCCAGCAAACACTTTGGAGCCCAATGGTGTTAAACGGTGATGGTTTTGGCGTGCTAGCCAATCATTCTTTAGTAATGGCCAACTATGTTTCACGCGCAAATGCAGCATTAATTGACTTAAATGAACTATTAAGAAAAGGGTAATAAGAATGAACAAAGCGATCATAGCAACAAGTTTAGCGACAGTACTTTGTGCTAGCGTACAAGCGGATACGTTGTTAGGGCTTTATATAGGTGGACATGTTTGGGATGTTGAAACGACCAGCAGTTTTGGTGAAAAGAATTCGCAAACAGGAGAGATTGCTTTACAAGAGTTTAATTTCGATGATCAACAGCAGGGTAGCTTTTATATAGCGCTTGAGCATCCAATCCCTTTAATTCCTAATATCAAGGTAGTTTCATCAACACTAGACACAGACGGGCAGACAGTTATCACCGAGAGTGATTTTTCATTTGGTGATATTCCATACCCAATTGGTACTACTGTAGATACCGTGTTTAATCTTAGTTATGTCGATTATACTTTTTATTATGAAATTTTAGATAATGATCTACTTACGTTAGATGTAGGTATTACGGCGCGTGATTTTGAAGGTGACGTGACTATTACAGATGATATTGGTGTACTGTCTTTATCAGAAGAAGAATTTTCAGCCGTTGTTCCTATGCTTTATGGATCAGCCATTATAGGTTTACCTTTTACTGGACTTAATATATTTGCTCAAGGTAATTACAGCGGTTATGACAATAGTAGCATATATGATTTACAAGCAGGAATTAGCTATGCATTATTAGATAATTTAGCAGTAGATTTAGATATTGAGTTGGGTTACAAGGTCGTTAAAATGGATATCGAAGATATTGATGATATTTATGCAGACCTAGAGTTTAGTGGTATATTTGCGGGGGCAACTATACACTTTTAGAGGCTCGACTTTATTGTTAAATCCCAGTTAGTTCATCCTTACTGGGATTTTTAGTTTGTTGCCGTAAATATTTATGCGGATTGTATAAGTTTAGATTTTAGTGGCTAGTTGATATCGTCTGTGTAAAATTTCAACTCGCTCAACATACACTTGGGTTTCTGCAAAAGGCGGTATTCCAGAAAATTTCTTCACTGCTCCTTCGCCAGCGTTATAAGCAGCGGAAGCTAGTTGGCTATTTCCATTATATTTTTTTAGTAAATGAGCTAAGTGTTTTACCCCTCCATCGATATTTTCTTTAGCAACAAAAGCATTTTTAACTCCTAAAAATTGTGCAGTACTCGGCATTAATTGCATTAATCCCTGTGCGCCTTGCTTTGATAATGCGTGTCTATCAAAATGGGATTCAGCGTGAATAATTGCCCGAATAAAGGCTGGGTCAATTTCATTATTATAAGCAGCTTGTTCAATATACGAGCTAAACTCAGTTAAATATAATTTTGCACTATGCCAATCAATTAAGGAGTTTAGCTTACATGCATAACAACCTACATTGATTTTTTGAAAATTAATACCTATTGGTTCAATGTCAGAAAAAGCAGTTATACCTTTGGCTGACTGATACTTATATACACGCGTTATCTCATTTGAAAAACTGACATTACTGTAAATGACCTGAGATAAAAGAAATAATGTCTGTAAAGAACGCTTTACCTTGAGCTTACTAATCATAATTACCTAACTCACATTTTTTATTAGGTTACTATATAAGTACCTATTTTAATTAACATAGCTCGATAATTATTGCTTGTCTAAAATTATTATTAATTCTTGTTTTTTTTGATATTCCTTTTTAGTATAAAAAATCGTTATCTATTCTTTTTGGTTGAATTGTTTTTCGTCTATCCTTTACGCATAAATTGTTATGGGTGAATATTCTTATGCCACAAGAGCAGCTATCTTTACAGCAAAATTCAAATACAGCAACAAGTTCACTTGATGCCAATCAGCTTGTTTCATTACAGCAAATTACGTCTAGTTATTCGTCATTGCAACTTGCGTGGGCAAGTGGTTATCTTGCAGCAAAAAGCGAATCAGGACAAAGTGTGCCCTTAGCTTCGGCGCCAGCTGCGGTTGCTGCTAAATCTTTGACCATTTTGTATGCTTCACAAACCGGTAATGCTAAAGGGGTTGCTAAGCAACTTGAGCAAAGTGCCAAAGCAGCAGGTATTACCGTAAATTTAAAAAATGTTGCTGACTATAAAGCTAAAACGATTAAGTCCGAAACACATTTACTGATAGTGGCTAGTACTAACGGTGAAGGCGAGCCGCCAGATGATGCTATTGAGTTTCATGAATTTTTATTAGGTAAGAAAGCGCCTAAATTACCGAACTTAAGCTATAGCGTATTAGCACTGGGAGATAGTAGCTATGAGTTCTTCTGTCAAACAGGTAAAGATTTTGATCTGCGTTTACAAGAACTAGGTGCAAAACAAGTCGCGCCTCGTCTTGATTGTGATCTAGATTACGACAGCGAAACATTAAGCTGGACTGAATCAATGGTTAAAACGCTAAAAGATGAGTTAGCCCAAGTTGACGCGGGTTTAGCTGCAGTTATTGATTTACCACTAGCGAGTAATGTAACAGGTGAAAGCCAGTACACTAAACAAAACCCATTAACGGCTGAGTTTTCTTTAAGCCAAAAAATCACAGGTAGAGATTCGGCTAAAGATGTTCGCCATATTGAAATTGATCTTGGCGAATCAGGCCTTACTTACCAAGCTGGTGACGCACTAGGCGTATGGTTTGAGAATGATGCGGTATTAGTTGAAGGGCTATTAAGCGCACTTAGCTTTACAGGTGAAGAACAAGTATCGTTAAAACTTAGTGGTGAACAGCAAGCGTTTACTCTGAAAGATGCATTGATAAGTCAGTTAGAAATTACTCAAACAGCACCCGCTTTTATTGAGTTCTGGGCTCAGCAATCAGCGGATAAAAACTTAGTTGAAATTGCTACCGATAAGAATACCAGTAGAGAGTTTGCTGCTAACCATCAGATTATTGATGTTATTAAAAAAGCGCCGGCCCAAGTGGAAGCACAAATTTTTGTTGATGCTTTACGTAAAGTCACTCCACGACTATATTCTATTGCTTCAGCTCAAGCTGAAGTTGAAGAAGAAGTACACTTAACCTTGGGTGTTGTTAGTTATGATGCTGACGGACAACAACGCTTTGGTGGCGCTTCAAGTTATTTAGCACAGCGTCTTGAAGAAGGACAAGGTGTTAAAGTTTTTGTTGAACATAATGACAATTTCCGATTACCACAAAACAATGACACACCTGTAATAATGGTTGGCCCAGGAACTGGTGTTGCACCATTTAGGGCTTTCATGCAACAGCGAGAAGCTGATGAGGCGACAGGCGATAATTGGATGTTTTTTGGTGATCAAACTTTCACTCAAGACTTCCTTTATCAGGTTGAGTGGCAGAATTATTTGAAATCAGGTTTGTTAACGCGCATGGATGTTGCTTTCTCTCGTGATCAAGCAGAGAAAATATATGTTCAAGACAGATTGAAAGAACAAGCCGAAGAAGTATTTGCTTGGCTTGAACGTGGGGCACACTTATATATTTGTGGTGATGCTAACCGCATGGCAAAAGATGTTCATCAAACGTTAATTGAAATTATTAGTGAGCAAGGCAAGTTAAGCTCAGAGCAAGCAGAGCAGTATTTAAAAGATTTAAGAAGCAATAAACGCTACCAGAAGGATGTTTACTAATGACAAATGAATTAATTGTAAAAGGTAAGTTATCTGATAACGAACGCCTTAAAAGTGAGAGTAACTTCTTACGTGGTACCATTGCACAAGATTTAAAAGACAGAATTACTGGCGGCTTTACCGCAGATAACTTTCATTTAATTCGCCTACATGGCATGTATCAGCAAGATGATCGCGATATTCGTGCTGAACGTCAAAAACAAAAACTTGAGCCATTACATAATGTAATGCTTCGCGCTCGTTTACCTGGTGGTATTATTACAACTAAACAATGGCTTGCTATTGATAAGTTTTCTAATGACTACACTTCGTATGGCAGCATACGTTTAACTACCAGACAAACATTTCAATATCATGGCGTGTTAAAACCTAATATTAAATTAATGCATCAAACATTAAACAGTGTTGGTATTGATGCTATTGCAACTGCCGGTGATGTTAACCGAAACGTATTATGTACTCCGAACCCAATTGAATCGGAAGTTCATCAAGAAGCGTATGAATGGGCAAAGAAGATAAGTGAACATTTACTTCCTAAGACTCGTGCTTATGCTGAAATATGGCTTGATGAAGACAAAGTTGAAACAACTGAAAATGATGAACCAATTTTAGGTAGCTCATATTTACCACGTAAATTTAAAACAACGGTTGTAGTGCCACCGCAAAATGACATTGATGTACATGCCAATGACTTAAACTTTGTTGCTATTAGTGAAAATGGTCAATTAATTGGTTTTAACGTTTTAGTTGGGGGTGGCTTAGCTATGACCCATGGCGATAAAGCAACTTATCCACGCAAAGCTGATGATTTTGGTTTTATTTCTGCAGAGCACACTTTAGCTGTTGCAGAAGCCGTTGTAACAACACAAAGAGATTGGGGCAACCGTGTTAACCGTAAAAATGCTAAGACAAAATATACCTTAGATCGCGTTGGTATTGATGTATTTAAAGCTGAAGTTGAAAAACGTGCTGGTGTGAGCTTTGGTGAATCTCGTCCATACGTATTCACTGATCGTGGAGATCGTATTGGTTGGGTTGAAGGCATTGACAATAAACATCATTTAACAGTATTTATTGAAAATGGTCGTATTCTAGACTTCTCTAATAATAAAGGCGTGAATAAGTCATTAAAAACCGGTATGCAAAAAATTGCAGAAATTCATCAAGGTGATTTCCGCATAACAGCAAATCAAAATTTAATTATTGCAGGCGTTGCTGAACAAGATAAAGCTGAGATTGAAAAAATCGCCCGTGAAAGCGGCTTAATTGATGATGCTGTATCGAATCAACGCAAAAATTCTATGGCTTGTGTTGCTTTCCCAACATGCCCATTAGCGATGGCTGAAGCAGAGCGTTATTTGCCTAGTTTAGTCGATGATGTTGAAGTTATTTTAGCTAAGAATGGTTTAGCAGATGAGTCGATTATTCTGCGTGTGACGGGTTGTCCTAACGGTTGCGGTCGAGCAATGTTAGCTGAAATTGGTTTGGTGGGTAAAGGGCCGGGGAAATACAACATGTATTTAGGCAGCAACCTAGGTGGTACTCGTATCCCTAAACTTTACAAAGAAAACTTGAGTGAGCAGGATATTTTAATCGAAATCGATAGTTTAAGTGCTCGCTGGGCAGCAGAGCGCAATCAAGATGAAGCTTTTGGCGATTTTGTTATTCGCGTAGGTATTGTCAGTGAAGTTAAAATAAGCGTAAGAGATTTTTACGATGATTAGTTCGTTAACTCCTAGCAAAGTAGGAGAACTGGCGACGGTAAGCCAAGGCACTGCTTTAGTGAATGTTGAAAAAGCACCTATTAATAACCGCTTTCCAGCATCACTACCTAAACCATGGCTTGCCCAGTGGAATGAATCTCTGGAACAGCAATCTCCTACTGCTCGTATAGAATGGACAATGGAGAACTTGCCAAGTCAGTTTGTATTATCGTCTAGCTTTGGTATTCAATCAGCAGTTATGCTTCATATGATGACGCAAATTGATGCGAACATACCGGTATTGATAACGGATACCGGTCACTTGTTTCCTGAAACTTATCGCTTTATTGAACAAATGACTGAAAGACTAAACCTTAATCTTCATGTTTATAGCGCGAAAGAAAGTGCTGCGTGGCAAATGGCTAAATATGGTGAACAATGGGCACAAGATGATGATGCCTTAAAGGAATATAACCGTAAGAATAAAGTTGAGCCTTTAGAGAGAGGTTTATCTGAGTTGAATAGTGGTACTTGGTTTTCTGGTGTTCGTCGTCAACAAACTGAGCACCGACAAGGTTTACCTGTTGTTAGTATTTTACGTGGTCGCTTTAAAGTGCACCCGATTATTGATTGGAGCAATAGGGATGTTCATCAGTATTTAACCAAGCACAACTTACCTTATCATCCATTGTGGGATGAAGGTTATGTGTCTGTGGGTGATGTGCATAGTACTAAACCATTAACTTTGGGTATGGACGAAAGTGAAACTCGCTTTGGTCCGGGACAAAGAGAGTGTGGTCTACATACTGATGGTGATGGGATTTAAGCTTCGAGTTATTAGTTATGAGTTACAAAGATAAATAGCTGTTAGTTGGTCAATTCGCCACTTTTCTTACTCGTAGCTATACTCGTTACTCGTTACTCGCCACTTCAAAGTGATGTTTCAGTTGTTGTTTTAAAGTGACAAAAAAGTCGTCATTTGGTTTGTCAGTAATTAAATTTGCTAACTCGGTACCAATGGGAGTGAACTTATAAAATTGAATAGCAATATTTGCTCTTTTACTACTCAACTTTAACGGTAAGCCATTATAGTAGAAATTAAGTGTTTCCCCACTTGCCATCATACTTGACTCACTTTCTTGTTTAAAAATTAAGTTGTTATCAGCGAGTGACAATAAATCAGCGTAATTCAAACCAAAGTGGCTTAAGTTGATGTGCTGCTGCCTGTCTTTATTAAAAAAATTGAGCAGACCAGGTTGTTGATAGGTGCCTGAAATAATACGAATGTTTTTTTTACTCTGATCTTTCACGGCTAAAGAACATGCCTTGGCTAATAACTTGGCATCAACAATACTCATGTCACGGAAAACCTTTAATGCTTTAAGTGAATATAAGCCAGGTCGAGATAATTCTCCTGATAATATTTTTGCCCATAAATCTTGCATTGTTTTATTGCTAACATTTTCAGCTAAGGTAATGTAACGATTAAACCAGTCTAAATCAGGCCTTTTATCTATAGATTTACTTGCGCAAAAATTAAACGTTTTCTCCATAATCGCTTCAATATTTTCTTGTTTACGCAAGCCAGCCAATCTTTCACGCTTACTACTACGATCCTCAAGGGGCATTTGTTTTTCTACAGGTAATAATGGGGCTTCAAGACCAAACAGTTGAGTAATTTTGAAAAACTGTTTATGTGTTGGTGATTCAGTGCTTTGTTTTTGTTTATCTCCACTTTCTATAGGGAAACTATCCTCATTGTCGTTTGGTTGATCAATGACAATTACTGAAGTTTTATCTGTTTTCACCTTTACACCCCGCATTATAATTATTTTAATAATATCAATGGATAATACTAATTATCATTGTTATCTAACAATATACAACAATATTTTCCCGACACCATTAAAATAGTTTGGGCATTATTTAATTGTATGGATTTATTGAAAATTGTCAAAACGACTTTATTATGTAACAGTAAAAGATGAAAAGTGCTAAAGAATGCAGTAAAAAAGTAGCAATAAGACATAGTTCAGTTATAGTTATATAATAAGTTAGATCAACGACAAAGAATTCAAATTTAATTGGCTTAAAAAGCTTATTACTTGAGGACAGTATGCAAGCATCTGAAAATTCACAAGATGATTTTCTATTTATCGATGATAGTGATGAAGAAGAAATTTTAGAAGGCAGTGGTGACGAATCTTGGCAAGTTCTGATTGTTGATGATGATCCTGAAATTCACTCTGTCACTCAATTAGCGCTATCCGATTTAGTCGTACTGGGCCGCCGTTTAGAATACCTTCATGCTTATTCTGGTCAAGATGCTTGCCAGTTACTTGAAAGCCATCCAGATGTAGTTTTAGTACTACTTGATGTAGTCATGGAAACTGATGATGCCGGTTTAAATGTTGTAAAGCATATTCGTGAAGAATTAGGCCGACAAGACATACGTATTGTCTTAAGAACAGGTCAACCCGGTTATGCACCAGAAGAAAGTGTAATAAAAGAATACGATATTAATGATTATAAAACGAAAACTGAATTAACACGTCGAAAGTTGGTTACTACCGTTTATGCTGCTATTCGTTCCTATCAACAAATAGCAACCGTTACAGAAAGTCGTGAAGGTTTGGAAAAAATAGTTTCAGGCTCTGCTAGTCTTCTTGAGTTGCATTCTATTGCAGAATACAGCCAAGGTACTCTAAGTCAGTTGGCTCAACTTTTAGATCAAAATGTTGATTGTTTATTTTGTGCTAGAGGTCAAGGAATTATAGAAAATGCTGACGATTTAAGTTTTTATATTATTGCACAGCAAGGTTTTTCATCGCAATTATCTAATCAAAAATTGCAAACGTTAAAAGATGAACAAATTAGCAAACAAGTTAAAACGTGTTTCACCCAAAAGACACATCAATATTTTGATGATTCGCTTTATTTGTATTTGGCTAGAGGTGGATATCGAGCCGTTATTTATCTTACACTAACAGAATCTCTTAGTGATATTCAAAAACAATTATTGGAAGTTTTTTTAACAGGGGTTGCTATAGGGTATGAGAATGTTCATTTATTCCAAAAACTCAGTAATGCTGCTTATAAAGATTGGTTAACTAATTTACCTAATCGATTAGAATTTGTACGTATGCTTGACACCTTCGCTAAAGATGGCTTTGATAATGAGGTTGCAGCGTTAATTGATTTAAATCATTTTAGTGATGTTAACGATGCTCTAGGTCAAGATATAGGCAATCAATTACTTGCTGCTGTTTCTCAGCGCCTTCAAACGTTGAAATGTAATTGTAAGGTTGCTCGTGTGGGGGCTGATGTTTTCGGTGTTATAGGCTCTCAGACATGTTTAACTCCTACTACTTTAATGGCCTTATTTGAACAACCTTTTACGGCAGGTGAACAAAAATTACCTATTAATGCTTGTTTTGGTTTTTGTAGTAAAGAGCATGCAAACAGTAGTGGCGTGAAAGTTTTAAATCAAATTAATATTGCCTTGAATCTTGCCAAGAAAAAACGTGAGGAACACTTCGCTTATTATAATCCTGAAATGGAAGACGAAACGCAATGGCGTTTGAATATGATCAGGCAGTTGCGAAATGACTTTGCTGAGAACCGTCTTGAATTATGGTACCAACCACAGCTCTCATTAAATTCAGGTAAGGTTATTGGAGCAGAGGCCTTGTTACGTTGGCGTACAATTGAAGGTAACTTTATCTCTCCAGCGATATTTATCCCATTGGCAGAATATTCTGGTTTGATTGTTGAAATTGGTGACTGGGTTGTTAATCAAGCTTGTTCGCAAATTAAAGTCCTAGAAGAAAAGGCATTCGACAATATTACTATTTCAGTTAATGTTTCAATACCTCAATTTAGACGTGGAAATTTCGTTGATACGGTATTGAGTGCTATTCAAAATCACCAAGTTTTACCAAATAAATTAGAGTTAGAAATTACTGAAAATATTTTGATGGATGATCCTCAAGTTGTTATTGATGCGTTAGTTAAATTAAAAGGTCAGGGCATTAGTATTGCTCTTGATGACTTTGGTACAGGTTTCTCATCAATGAGTTACTTGCAAAAATTACCACTAGATCGCCTTAAAGTTGATCGTGCTTTTATTAGTGATATAGCCAAAGAGGGACAATCAGTTATTGCCGAAACTATTATTAATCTAGGCAAAAAAATGAACCTAAAAGTAATTGCTGAAGGTATAGAAGAAGTTGAGCAGCAAGAGCGATTACTTGAACTTGGTTGTGATGAAGTACAGGGTTTTTATTACGCTAAACCCATGCCTCAAGAGGACTTTTTACAGTTTCTAAAAGATAATAGTTAACAACATTAAGTTTCGAGTGACGAAGGTAATTGTTAGTAGTATCTAACGTATATCCCGAAACTTTTCTTACTCTGCAACCTTGTTCGAAATTTAATTTACTTCGCTACTCTTACCTCATTTCCTTGTGCTGGTTGATCAGGAATAAGCATTGCTAAAAGCAAAGAGCAAGATGCAAAACCAGCGCCAATATAAAAGACCCAAGCTGGCTGTAGAATCCAAAGCATTCCCAGCAGCGCAGGAATAACTACTGCAGCAATATGATTGATAGAAAAACTTACTCCGGCACTTGCAGCGATATCTTCAGGTTGAGCAATTTTTTGAAAATAAGTTTTTATGGCGATAGCTAAAGCAAAAAACAAATGATCTATTACATATAATGCTGCAGCAAGGTTGGCACTTTCTACTAAGCCATAACAAATAAAAATAACAATTAATCCAATATATTCAAATCGTAAAACCGAACGTTCGCCTATTTTACCAATTAGCTTGCCAACTTTTGCGGCAAACAACCAATTAAAAACATAGTTGATAAGAAATAAGGCACTAATATCTGCAACACTATAATGAAATTTTTCCACCATTAAAAAACCAGCAAAAACAACGAAAATTTGTCTGCGTGCACCACTAAAAAAAGTTAATGCATAAAATAGCCAGTAGCGTTTTCTTAAAACTATTTTCTTAGTTTGTTCTGTTTTTTCTTCAAAATGCTTAAAAGATAACGATAATAATAGAGTGAACAGTAAACCTATACCGCCGAATAAAGCATAAGTTACTTGATATGACCAACTAAATTGCTTCATTAAAAGCCAGATACTTGAAAAGGCTAAAAGTGAACCAATTGCCTTTACTGACAACATTTTACCTAGGAAGTGTGCAGTCTTTTCTTTATCAATCCATTGCAGGGTTAATGATTGGCTTAGAGTTTCATAATAATGAAAACCTACCGACATCAATATAGTAGTGAGATACAAGCCAGTTATGCTGGGAAAAAAACCAGTCAGAAATACGCCTAAACTAGTTACAGCTAAAGAAATTAATGCCAAGCGTTGTTCTTTAATAAAGAGTAATGCATAAATTACCGTAAAAGCTAAAAATCCTGGAACCTCACGTAAGCTTTGTAATATTCCAATTTCAACTCCCGTAAAATTTGCCTTTTCTATAACAAAGTTATTTAACAATACCATCCACACAGAAAACACGACAGGCATGGTAAAAGCCATTGCTAATAATAAGTGTTCAGGTTGATCAAAACGTTTTATAAATTTTATCATTAGTTAAATTGGTACCGAGCGAAGAAGTGCATAAAGGAGGTATTTTACGTGAATCAACAATTATTGACAAATTATTAAAATCAATGAGATATTAATCAAATTTAGATTATTCGCTGTAAAAACAGTGGTTTGATTGAAACGAAAGAAAGTTAATACGAGCGATTAAAACACTTGTTTAAATAAATTTGCTATTCATTATATTTCAAGGCACACTCAGTCAGCTATTATTAGTTATCTACGTTTTTTTAGAGTACAAAAATCAAACTAAAATAACTAGATTAAACATCAAAAATCATCAAAACATCAACACCACATGAAGGTGAAGGAGACAAAGCATGATATATCAAGGCAAGAGCCTTTCAGCCCAATTACTAGAAGACGGCATTGTAGAACTTAAGTTCGATGCTCAGGGATCAGTAAATAAATTTGATCAAGCAACTTTTGAAGAATATAGAGCCGTAGTTGCAGAAATTAACAACTGCGGTGATGCTAAAGGCGTTATGGTAACGTCTGGAAAACCAACATTTATTGTTGGTGCAGACATCACTGAATTTTTAGTTTCATTTAACCAGCCAGAAGACACACTAGCAGCTTGGGCAAAAAGTGCATCGGATGTTTTCGACTCATTTGAAGATATTCAATTACCAACTATAGCTGCTATTAATGGCATCGCTTTAGGCGGTGGTTGTGAAATGACCTTAGTATGTGACTACCGTGTTGCTGATACTAACACCAGTATCGGACTGCCAGAAGTTAAATTAGGTTTGATGCCTGGTTTTGGTGGCACTGTAAGGTTACCTCGAATTATTGGTTTTGATAATGCAGCAACTTGGATGTCAACAGGTAAAGCATTTAAGCCTGCGGCGGCACTTGCACAAGGACTTCTTGATGCGGTTGTAGAACCCGAAAATTTACGCTCCGCAGCAATTAATATGCTTAAATTGGCAATTAATGGAAAACTGGATTGGCGCGCAAAACGTCAACCTAAGTTGGAGTCATTAAGTTTATCTAAAACAGAATTGATCATGTCATCGACAACTTGTAAAGGAATGATTGCAGCTAAAGCAGGCAAGCACTACCCTGCGCCAATGGTTATGATAAATACACTAATTGCAGGTGCTAGCTTAGATCGTACTGGAGCAATGGCTGCGGAAAATGCAGGTTTTGCTAAATTAGCAAAAACTGATGCGGCAACAGCGCAAATTGGTTTGTTTATGGCAGACCAAGTGATTAAGGGCAAAGCTAAAAAAGCAGGAAAACTTGCAACAAAAGCAGTCAATAAAGCGGCGGTATTAGGTGCTGGAATTATGGGTGGTGGTATTGCATATCAATCAGCTTATAAAGGCACACCGATCATTATGAAAGACATTAATGATCAAGCACTTGATTTAGGTTTAACCACAGCTACGGGCATTTTAACTAAACAAGTTGAACGTGGTCGTATGAATGCTAAGAAAATGGCTGGTGTGCTAAATAACATCACACCATCGCTTAGTTATGACAGTGTTAAAGATGTAGATATTGTTGTTGAAGCTGTTGTTGAAAACCCTAAAATTAAAGGTATTGTATTAGCTGAAGTAGAAGGTGTAATCAGCGAAGACGCTATTCTTACTTCTAACACTTCTACTATCTCAATAGATTTGTTAGCACAAAGCGTAAAACGTCCAGCAAATTTTTGTGGCATGCACTTTTTCAACCCTGTGAATAAAATGCCATTAGTAGAAGTTATTCGTGGTAAAGACACCTCTGATGAGACTGTTGCTGCGGTAGTTGCTTATGCAGCGAAAATGGGTAAGTCTCCGATTGTGGTTAATGATTGCCCAGGCTTTTATGTTAACCGTGTTTTATTTCCATACTTTGCTGGCTTTAGTCAGTTAGTACTTGAAGGTGCAGACTTTACCGCTATTGATAAAGTAATGGAAAAACAATTTGGTTGGCCAATGGGTCCAGCATATCTACTTGATGTTGTTGGTGTCGATACAGCCGATCACTGTACAGGTGTTATGTCAGCAGGTTTCCCTACGCGTATGACAAAAATTGACAATGATCCGGTAAGTACTTTGTATGCTAATGACCGTTTTGGTCAGAAAAATGGCAAAGGCTTTTATGATCACATCAAAGATAAACGTGGTCGTCCAATGAAAGTACCAGCCCCTACAGCTTATGAGTTATTTGCCCCTCATTGTGCAGATAAGAAAGACTTTAGCACTGAAGAGATTATTGCTCGCATGATGATCCCTATGGTTAATGAAGTGGTTCGTTGTTTAGAAGAGGGTGTAGTTGATACTGCAGCTGAAGCAGATATGGGCTTAATCTATGGTGTTGGTTTCCCACCATTTAGAGGTGGTGCAATTCGCTATTTAGAAACACTTGGTTTAGATAACTTCATCGAAATGGCTGATAAATATGCTGATTTAGGTGAAATTTATCAAGTGACTGACGGCCTACGTGAAATGGCAAAATCAGGTAAATCTTACTTCACTACTGATGTTAAATCAGCTTAAGCCGAGGAGAATAAAATGAACGAAGTTGTAATTGTAGACTGCATACGAACTCCAATGGGTCGCTCTAAGGCCGGTGTTTTTCGTAACGTACGTGCTGAAGCGTTATCAGCACACTTAATGAAAGAAATACTAAAGCGTAATCCTGCATTAGATCCAAGTGACATCGAAGATGTTATTTGGGGTTGTGTAAAGCAAACTAAGGAGCAAGGTTTTAATATTGCACGTAATGCATCATTACTTGCTGGTTTACCAAAATCTATTGGCGGCGTAACGGTTAACCGTTTATGTGGTTCTTCTATGGAAGCGTTGCACCAAGCTAGTACGAGTATCATGTCAGGACAGGGCGATGTATTCCTTATCGGCGGTGTTGAGCATATGGGTCACGTACCTATGATGTATGACGTTGATTTTGATCCTGCATTGAATAAAAATATTGCCCTAGCCTCTGGGAACATGGGCTTAACTGCCGAGTTATTGGGCAAGCAACATGGTATTACTCGTGAAATGCAAGATGCGTTTGGTGCTCGTTCTCATCAAAAAGCCTATGAAGCACAATTGGCTGGTCGCTGGGACAATGAAATTGTTGCCACGCAAGGGCATGATGCTACTGGCGCACTTACTTTAGTTGAGCATGATGAAGTGATTCGTCCTGAAACAACGGCTGAAAGCTTATCAGCTTTACGTCCAGTCTTTGATCCTGTAAACGGTACGGTAACGGCGGGTACTTCTTCAGCTCTTTCTGATGGTGCTTCGGCAATGTTAGTAATGTCTGCTGATAAAGCAAAAGAGTTAGGTTTAACTCCTCGCGCTAAAATTCGTGGTATGGCTGTGTCAGGTTGTGATCCATCTACTATGGGTTATGGCCCAGTGCCAGCGACGAAAAAAGCATTAAAACGTGCTGGTGTATCTATCGAAGATATTGAGTTGTTTGAATTTAACGAAGCTTTTGCTGCGCAAGCACTTTCTTGCGTAAGAGCACTAAAAGTTGAAGATAAAATGGATCAGATTAATTTAAATGGTGGCGCCATTGCATTAGGTCACCCTCTAGGTTGTTCAGGATCTCGTATTTCTGGTACGCTAATTAACCTAATGGAAGGCCAAGATGTAAATATTGGTTTAGCCACTATGTGTATTGGGTTAGGTCAGGGAATAGCAACAGTGTTCGAAAGAGTTTAATCTTTTTGCTGAAAGTCTTTATTAGCTTCGTTGAAAGTACTCATTTGCTAGCGCAAACTCCGTGCTTTCGCCTTGCTACTAAAGTTTTCATCTGCAATATTAAAACTTTTTAATTTGCTATTGAGTAAATAAAAAAACCAGCAATTGCTGGTTTTTTTGTAACTTGAATAACTCAAATGAGTGGCTAGGCAAAAACTTCTTGTAATGGGGGCACTACTTGTTTCTTACGACTAAGTACGCCATCAAGCCATACTTTTCCATCGGCAGTGGCTTTACCAAAAGCGGCTTGTGCTAAATTATCTTTGTCACTCACTACTAGAAGCTCTGAACCTTCTTTCATAATATCTGTTAATAATAACATGACAGTGTGGCGGTTACCTTCAGCTTTCAGTTTAGCAATATCAGCTTCTAGATCCGCTTTCATGTCATCGAAAATAGCTAAGTCAATAACTTCTAATTGACCAATGCCAACCTTGTTACCATTCATATTAAAATCTTTAAAGTCACGCTTAACTAAATCACGAATTGGAGTCCCCTCAACCGCTGATTTTACTTTGAACATTTCCATGCCAAGTGCTTTAAAGTCTTCTATACCCGCAATTTTGGCTAACGCTTCAACACATTTAATGTCAGCTGTAGTACAGGTTGGAGATTTGAAAATAACGGTATCGCTTAAAATAGCGCACATCATAGCACCAGCAATATTTTTTGGTATTTCAACATTGTGAAAATCATACATCATTTTAATAATGGTGTTGGTACAACCTACTGGGCGCACCCAAATTTCTAGCGGTGTTGCCGTAGTTAAGTCACCTAATTTATGGTGATCGATAATACCTAAAATGGTCGCTTTATCAATATCATCAGGGGCAAGTTCAATATCGCTGTGGTCAACAATATAAACACCATCACCAGCATAGCTGGTTTTTAGCATCGGTTGATCAAAGCCAAATTTGTCTAATATAAATAAGGTTTCTGGGGTTAGTTTACCTAAACGGGCTGGAACCGTTTCTTCACCTAAGGTGGTTTTTAAATACGATAACGCGATAGCTGAACAGATAGAATCTGAGTCTGGAATCTTGTGACCAACAACATAATTTGGCATAAAAAAGTACTCTCCTTTAATTTGTTACTATTCTACCAAAATCTTCATTGCTTGGGTATATAGCAAAAAGTCTAGTTAATGCTATTGCGGATAATAATTATTGTAGTGAAAATATTGATAGCTTAATTTTATGTTATATAAAGAATAAGTGATGAGCGGTCAATCATGTGTCTTTTTTTTAATTTAACATTAAGGAAAAATATAATTTTTGCACTAGGCTTAAACATAAGCGTTGCTCATCCTTGGTTGTAAATTAGGAGATAATAATGTTTAAGAAACTACTGCTTTACTCATTGGTGGCATTTGTTACTTTAATTGCAGCCTTAATTGGCTTTAATTATTTCTCGCCATCAGAGTCGTATGTTATTCGACAAGTAAAAAAAATAGCACCTAAAATAGATAACCGATTACTGCACATCACCAAGCACATAAGCTTACATGCAAGACCGATAGATACCTTTAAATTCCCTATTAAGCTTGGTCAACATGGACCCCAGCAAAGTCTATATTCTGGTAGTATTCAATACCCATTTTATTGTATGACTGTCGACTCAGGTTTAGGGCAGCCCTTGGTTGATAATCAAGCAGGTTATGGCGTGCCTGTGTATGAGGATATTTCAAAGCCGTCTAAAATAATTGGCTACAGTAAAGACTGTAATATGGCGGCAAAATTACAATATTATTCAATAGATCAACGTGGTGAAATTAATAAGCTGTCTGTATTGAACATCGACGACTTGGTTAAAAACACTTCTGAAGAGGTATTGATCAGAGTTGAGCAGGGTACTATAAACCGCTTTATTTACACGCTAGTTATGCCAATTAACCTAAATGAAATTGGCCAACGTTTATCTAAATCTCGTTGGAATAAACGTTTAATTTATCAATTCAATGGCGGCTCCGGCATTGGCTATCGTCAAGGAAAACAAAAGGCAGCACGAGTTATAGCCCGGCAAAAACAACAATTGTTAGACGGATATGCGGTTATTAGTTCAAGTGGCAATAAAACCAGCTATACCTACAACATGCTGCTGGCAGAGGATACTGCAAGACGAGTAAAAAAACATTTTGTTAGTTTATATGGTCAGCCGCTTTATACGGTAGGTATTGGCGGCTCAGGAGGCGGCTTAGCTCAATACTTGATTGCTCAAAACAGTACAGGAATATTAGATGGCTTGATCCCGCTTTATTCTTATCCAGATATGATTAGCCAAACTACTTATGCTTTAGATTGTGATCTGCTTAACAACTACTTTACTTTTCGGGCAAAGAAAAAGTCGCAGTGGCGTGATTGGCAAAAAAGGCAAGCCGTAGAGGGAATGAATGCGTTAAACAACTTCCCACAACGAGCGGCATACTTACAACCGGTTAATCAAATTATGGCAGGATTTGTGCCGTCATTACCTAGTGGTAATAGTGAATGTATCAATGGGTATTTTGGTTTATCAAGTTTTATTAATAATCCAAGACAAGGTTTTTTAAGAAAATTTTTTAATGGTGACGTAGTTAAACAGGTTAAATGGAGTTTTTGGCAAGACTTAGTTAATGTTCTTGGGGTTGATAAGCAAGGTTATGGTCTGTCAACTTGGGACAATGTTGGTGTTCAGTATGGTTTAATCGCTTTGCAAAATGAAATGATAACAGTAAATGAATTCATTGACCTCAATAGCAAAATTGGTAGCTGGAAACCACAAAGTGAGATGAAAGCTGAGCATATATGGCTACCTTTTGGTCGTAAAATGCCTTTTTGGTTATCTTTATGGGGTAATCAAAATATTACGAAAACTACTCAAGGTGTTGCTAGCAGACATTCAGGCTCAATTAAAGCGATGCAAGCAGCTTATCGAACCGGTCAAGTATTCATAGGTAAAATTTCTTTACCAGTAATTGATGTCCGTCATTATTTAGAGAAGGACTTAGACATGCATCATGTATCAGCTTCCTTTTATTCACGATTAAGGATAACTGAACACAATGGACATAATAATAATCACGTTATTTGGATCTCCGATAAAAACTATAATCCAGCGGTTTTAGCTTTTAAATTGATGGATGAATGGCTGTTGAGGTTGAAGAGGGAGCCCGAACTTTCCGTAACTGATGCAAAACCTAAATCTTTATATGATCAATGTTTTTCAGCCACTGGAGAAGTACTTTTTCAGGGGGGGAATACTTGGGATGGTCAATGGAATAATAAAGGTGAAGGGGAGTGTCATAAAATATACCCCATGTATAGTACCAGTCGAATTCAGGCTGGCGGAACTTGGTCTGGAGATATGTTTAAATGCCAGCTCATGCCCGTGAATAAAGCGATTAAAAATGGGGTTTATGGCTCAGTAGATATGCAATTATATCAACAAAAGCTAGAGCAAATATTCCCTCAAGGAGTATGCAATTATGATGGAATTGATCAAGGGCGGCCTAGTGATTTATAAATTCAGCGTAACAATTTTACCATGTGATACTTGAGCGGTATACAAGCTTCACCAAAGTAAGGTTAAACGGGGTGATTTTCTTAATTTTAGTGGATTTAAATAGATTGTTTTGTTGGAGAATTTATGTGAATCTTCAAATGAAATGAGTGCGCATTTGATATCATAGACTTAATAGTCGACAATCCACTTTCAATTAGCACGCTTTTAGAAGGTGAATATTTATGGCACGAAGACTACCTCCTTTGCATTTACTGCAACTTTTTGAAGCGGCTGGACGTCATTCAAGTTTCAAAAAAGCAGCCGAAGAACTTTTCTTGACACCGTCAGCTATTAGTCATCAAATAAAATTATTGGAAGAAAACCTAGATATAGAGTTATTTAAACGAGTAACAAGAGGTGTGAAGCTGACGCCTGCTGGTGAAAAATATATTGCGACCGTGCAAGAGGTTTTTCATTTGCTAGACAATGGCACGACATCGCTCAAACAAGAGTTTTCTGCACAAGCTCAATCAACATTACTGAAAATATCAACGATTTCAACTATCGCAAGTAATATTATCATACCCAATTTAGGGTTATTTCAACAAGAATTTCCATCTATTGAACTCAGAATTGAAACATCGATGGATCTGATTGATTTACGCTATGATGACTTCGACTTAGCGTTAAGGCTTGGCGATGGCAATTATCCCAAGGTGATATCTGAAAAAATTTTTGACTTACAAGTGACTCCTTTATGCTCGCCAGAATTTGCTGAGAAGCATAACCTGTCCCATTTTGAGCAAATGCAGTCGGTGCCGTTAATTCAACACGCTAATATGAAGGATAGCTGGTCACAATGGGGCGATAGCGTAGGGATAGCCAAAGTAGAGCCAAAACCTAGTCTAAGTATTGGCTCGTATGATGGCGTGATTCAAGCTGCGCAGCAAGGATTAGGTTTGGCATTAGGTGCAGTTCCTCTTGAAAATATGGCGTTAAAGCGTGGGATTCTGGTTCAGCCATTTAAAGAAAAAATTGACTTTGCACCTGCATGCTTCGCTGTTTATCATCCTCGAGATAAAAAGCGACATGACATTCATTCATTCATTGGTTGGTTCAAGCAGCTAGTTGAAAAAAGTATGGGTGAATAACATTCACTTATAACATTAGTATTTTACGTTTGTCGAGGGTAGCGCGTATCAATATAGTAGTAACTCAAGCAATACAGGAGATTACTATGAATATTCACAACATTTTTTATAACAGCATTCGTACAATAAGTTTTATATCTATTTTAGTTATATTAAGTATCGGATTCATTCTGCCTATTTCATTCGTCCAGGCACTGGTGATTAATCCGATAATATTAATTTCCTTGATGGTTATTATTGCTGTCTCGAATGAAAAACTTAAAACGCTCACACAGGTAGCTGACATTGTTAGCTTGCCGAACAACTCAAAATGTAAACTATGTGTTGTAAGTAAAGCGGCTTAAAACAAAAAGTGAAGGTTAGGATTTATCTCCGTATTCATTTCTCACATATTCAACTCTTTCGTAAAAAAAGAGCTGAATATGTGAGTAATAATTTCTACTTATAATAACTCAAACAAGTTTCAACTTCATTTTTAGAACCCATAATCACTTCAACTCGTTGATGAATACTGGTGGGTTCAATATCCATGATACGACCTTGACTAGTCATGGCTGCTCCTCCTGCTTGTTCAATTAAGAATGACATTGGATTGGCTTCATACATTAAACGTAATTTATAAGGCTGTTTAGCATTTTTACTGTCAGTTGGGTAAGTGAAAATTCCCCCTCGACATAACACGCGATGTATATCACCCACCATGGCAGCAATCCAACGCATATTAAAGTTTTTACCGCGTGGACCAGAATCACCAGCAATTAAGTCATTAATGTAATTTTTCATTGGCTCTTGCCAGAAACGTTGATTTGACATGTTAATAGCAAATTCTTGAGTATCTTCAGGTACTCGCACACCGCGTTTAACTAAAAGGTAACCACCGTGAGTTCTATCAAGTACATAAAAATGAGTACCACTACCCGTTGTCATCACTAACATGGTAGCAGGGCCATATAGCACATAACCGGCACAAACTTGTTTGTTACCCGATTGCTTGAACATATCTGGATTGTTAGCATCCATATGCTCTGGCGCTTCATGAATAGAAAAAATAGTACCAATAAGAGAATTGATATCAATGTTTGAGCTACCGTCTAAAGGGTCAAAAGAAACAATATATTTGCCAACAGCATTACCGGCAACTGAGCTATCTTCTTCTTCTGATGAGATGGCTTTAACAAAACCTGATTCAAGTAAAATATCTTTAAAGAGTTCATTGGCAACAACATCTAATTTTTTTTGTATTTCGCCTTGAATGTTTTCATCTAGAGTTGAGCCCATTAAACCACTCATATGAGCTTGGCTAACACGGAATGAAATCTCTTTTGTTGCCGCTAATATGGTTTTGATCAGCGCAATAAGATCTAAAGGAACATTGTCTTGACGTAGAGCAGGTGCGAGTCGTTGCATTGGGTTACCTAATAAAGTTGTATACTTTATAATATAAGTGAATAATGGCCATTAATAAGGGGGCACTCTTGTTAATAGCGGTTTAGTGCTTAAAAGATTCAGTAATTTTCTTTGTGATTATCCATTTTTACTTTCAAGGTAATTATAACAAGTTTAACTTTGCTTTCTAAAGCCTTAACTTATATTTATTGAGAGATTATTAATTAATCATTCAAATTTAGTTCAATTTATAGGAAAAAAGATGAATTTTATCAGTCGTCTGCTGTTTGTATTGCTTTGTTTTATTTCAACAATGAGTTTTGCTGAAGAAACGCCAGTAAGTTTTACTGATTTTATAAAAGATAAAACGGCACAACAGGGATATTTTTCGTTTTATCATGATAAAAGCCAAGGTAAAGTTTATTTGCAAATAGATAAGTTCGAGCAAGAATTTTTATTTCAATCTAGTTTACCTCATGGTGTTGGTTCAAATGATATAGGTTTAGATCGAGGTCAACTTGGTGAAACTCGTTTAGTGCAGTTTGAACGAGTTGGCAACAAAGTTTTTCTTAAACAGTTAAATACTTATTATCGGGCAGATTCTGACAATCCGCTCGAGCAAAAGGCCATTGATGAAGCCTTTGCAAGCTCTATAATTTGGGGCTTTCCAGTTGCTAGTGAAATGGTTGATACGAATAAAAACACCCAAAAAGTGTTAATAGATTACACACCTTTTTTACTGTCAGATATACATGATATTAGCCAAAAACTAAAGTCAAAAAAGCAAGGTAGTTTTAAGGTTGATGTCAGTCGCAGTGCTTTATATGCCAAACGTACTAAAGCTTTTCCAGAAAATACAGAATTAGAAGCGATGGTCACGTTTAAAGGTACAGGCGCTGGCAATCATTTAAAATCAGTAACTCCCGATCCTAATGCGATCACAGTACATTTACATCATTCTCTGATTAAATTACCCGATGACAATTATCAAACTAGGAAATTTCATCCATACAGTGGCTTTTGGTCAATAGAGTATGCGGATTATGCCAGCGAGATAACCGAGCCATTAATTAAGCGTTTGATCCCTCGTCATCGGCTGGCTAAGAAAAGTGGTAAGAACACTGAGAAAAGCAAAGCCGTTGAGCCAATTGTGTATTATCTTGACGCTGGCGTACCTGAGCCAATCCGCAGTGCGCTTATTGATGGTGCTATGTGGTGGCAACAAGCATTTGCCGACATTGGATATAGTGATGCATTTCAAGTGAAAATGCTGCCAGCGGATGCAGATCCCATGGATGTTCGTTACAACGTTATTCAGTGGGTACACAGAGCTACTCGTGGTTGGTCATATGGCTCTTCAGTAATAGATCCTCGTACAGGGGAAATTATAAAAGGTCACGTAACGCTTGGCTCTTTACGGGTGCGACAAGATTATTTGATAGCATTAGGGTTAACATCTCCTTTCACAGATAAGAATACTGATACAAGTACAATGAAAGCTATGGCTTTAGCTCGTATTCGCCAATTGGCGGCTCATGAAGTGGGTCACACGTTAGGCATTGCTCATAACTTTGCAGCCAGTGTTAATGACAGGGCTTCTGTAATGGATTATCCACATCCATATATAACTCTAGATATTAATGGAAAAATCGATTTATCAAATGCTTATAAAGAAAATATTGGACTTTGGGATAAATACGTAATCGCCTATGGTTATGGTGATTATCACAATGATAATAAAAGTGAGTATCAGCAGTTAATAGATTTAGTTGCTGACACACAAGCTGAGGGCTTGCAGTATACTTCAGACCCTGATGCCCGATCTGCTTCAAGCGCACATAGTGCTGGCCATTTATGGGATAACGGTAGCAATGCTGCCGATGAATTAACGCGTGTGATACAAGTACGTGAAAAAGCGTTGTCTGATTTTGGTATGAATTCAATTTCACCAGGCACGCCGTTGTCAGAATTAGAGCAAGCTTTAGTACCTATCTATAATTTTCATCGTTATCAAGTAGAAGCTGCAGTTAAGCTAATAGCTGGTATTGAATATGCCTACGAAGTAAAGATTCATAATTCAAAAGGCGTAGATAAACAAGGTGTACAAACGGTTTCTGCAGCTTTACAACAACAAGCTTTATCGTCGTTGTTGGCAACACTTGATGCTAGCTTCCTTACTCTTTCAGAGGACATTCTTAGCTTAATCCCGCCAAAAGCTTATGGCTACAATCGCACCCGAGAAAGTTTTAGTTCACAAACTGGGCTTACTTTTGATCCCGTTACTGCTGCTCAAGCAAGTGCTAAGCATACGTTAGCGCTATTATTAAATGAAGAACGCTTAGCGCGTTTACAACAACAGGCTAGTCGTTCATCTGAATCAGGTGAAAAAGAACAGGGTAAAAATAGCATTTTCTCTGCTGATGAATTAATTTCTCAACTAACAGCAAAAACGATAGAAAAACGTCCTGAAAACGGTTTGAAATTATTGGTGCAACAGCGAGTGAATCAACAAGTCATTGAGCAGCTTCTTGAACTCTGGCATTCGAAAGAATCAGTTCCAGAAGTGCGAAGTGCTGTTTTTACAAGCTTAGAAAGTATCGCACAATGGCTAGATGAAAATAATGATCACCGCCACTACAAGCTGCTTTCAGCACACTTTAAATTACTTGAGAAGCAAATTGAGTTTAGCTTAGCGCAAGGAAAGCAAGTCATTAACCCTAAAAAAGTCAACATGCCTCCAGGTTCACCTATTGGTGGCTAATTTACTCGCCTAATATTGCGAATGGTAAGTATAAAAAACGACATAGCAGGAAGGAGCCGCTATGTCGTATGCTATTGGCAGGAATGCCATCAGCATTAAACATTTACTGTTTGTTTGAAACTGAATAATCGTCGTAATGTGGTTACTTTAGTTAATACCACTATATTTCCAAGTAAAACGAAACTTAGACCTATAACCGTGTACTCACTCCAATTGAAGTCTTCAACAACCGTTGAAATCAATACCGCAATAGCAGGAAAGATAATATTGGCGTATGAAGTTTTATGGGCACCAATACGCGTCATCAAGCTTAAATAGCAGCCAAAAGCAATCACTGAACCGAACAGTGATAAATAAATGAGAGAGCCTAAATAAGCCGGTTCAAATGAAAAGGTGAATTCTTTGCCTTGCACTACCACGGCTATACTTGTAAAAATCGCACCATATAGCATTCCCCATGCATTGGCTTGTACAACAGGGACGTTGTTTTTTTGATTTTTAATGGATAACATATTGCCAACAGAAGCAGAAAAAGTACCAAGTAAACAAAGGCCTAGACCTAAAAATGTTGCAGCACCTAACTCTATATCAGTTAACTGTGGCCAAAAAAGTGTCACTATGCCAAATAAACCAAAAGCGCCGCCCAAATATACTTGATTGGTAATGTGGGTTTTAAAAAAAACTTTAGCATTAACAATGTTCATTAACATTAATGTTGAAAAGGCAATGCAAGCCAGAGCTGAATTAATGTGCTGCTGTGCGTTATAAAGTAATAAATAATTTAATCCAAATAAACAAATCCCAAAAGCAGCAAATAAGCCATGTTGTTTAAGAGAGAAAAGCATCGGTAGGTTTTTCATTTTAGCAAAAAGAAACAAAATCAAAGCGGCAAGGGCAAACCTATATGTCACAGAAGCTTCGGGGGCTACATCACCCAGTTGGTAATTAATGGCAACCCAAGTCGATCCCCATATTAGGACAGTGATCAGATATAGAAAACTATTGCTCATTGTTTGACCTCTTTGTTGTTTGGTACTTATACCAAATGAATTAATGCAAGTTGAAGATAGCTAATGACATTGTAGAGATTATTTGTTTTAATAACATATACAAAATAATGAAAATGAAACCTATACAGTTTTGCTTTACTAAAGATTAACAATATGCGATTACTTGATAAAACATCACCTGCTTTTTTATATCAGCAAGTCATTGATTTTGTTGGATACCAACAAAAAACAGGTGCTTTATCTCCTGGAGATAAGTTACCGAGTTTACGGAAACTAAGCCGTCAATTTGAAATAAGTGTACCTACGGTAAAGCAAGCATACATTGAATTAGAACGCCAAGGCCGCGTTTGTGCCCGGCCACAGTCAGGCTATTACCTAACGGCACAACAAGCTCGAACATTAAAACCTAGGCCAACAAAATGGTCTCATTGCGCACCCGCAACTGTTCAATGTCGCAATATGATTGAACAAGTGTATGAGGCTGTACATATGCCTGATACTGTTGCCTTAGGTATTTCAAACCCTATTCAAGCGAACCCACCAGATAAAACTCTGGCAAGGTTGATGCGCTCAGTTATATCAAAAGTATCTGAAAAAGCAGTAAGTTATGGCCCAGTAACGGGTGATCCAAAATTGCGAATGCAATTGGCTTTTCGTTATCAAGATCAAGGTGTAGCAGTTAATCCTGATGAAATAGTTATTACCAATGGCGCGCAAGAAGCGCTATCTATTGCACTGCAATGCGTTGCACAAAGAGGCGATATTATTGCCGTAGAATCACCATGCTTCTTCGGTATGATTGAGTTAATTGAAACCCTAGGCATGAAGGCACTGGAGATTTATACTTGCACAGAAGATGGTGTTTGTTTAGATGAGTTAACTACTGCAATACAGCAACATCCAATCAAAGCTTGCTTGTTTTCTACGGCTATAAATAATCCTTTGGGTTCAATGAAAACAGATACACAGCGACAAGCCATGGTTAGCTTGCTTGAGCAATATGATCTTCCCTTAATTGAAGATGATGTATATAGCGAGTTGTACTTTACCGAACAAAAACCAAAACCTGCTCAATTATACTCTGAAAAAGGTTTGGTGATGACTTGCTCATCATTTTCAAAAACTGCTGCTCCTGGATATAGAACAGGTTGGTTACTGCCAGGCAAGTATGAAGAACAAGCCAAACGAATAAAACGAGCTCAATCGTGTTCAACGCCAATGTTACAACAATGGACATTAAACGAGTATATTCAAAGTGGTGATTATGACCGCCATTTGAGCGTTTTACGTAAGAAATTAGTCTATAACTGTGAACGTATGCGCGCTTTAATTGCGGAGCATTTTCCCCGCGAAGTTTGTATCTCTAAACCTCAAGGAGGAAGCGTGCTGTGGGTAAGATGTCAGTCGCACGTCAATACAGGTGAATTCTTTCAAGAAGCGCTTGAGCAAGGCGTTAGCTTTGCCCCTGGCATAATTTTCTCACCTTCAGGAAAATATGCTAACTATATGCGTGTTAGTTTTGGCGTTAAGTGGAGTATGCAAGTGGAAAATGCAATAAAAACGTTGGGAGCCTTAGTGTTTGATTATTCATTTAAAGATAATTCTCATAAACAATTTAAGCATAAGTGTAAATAACAATGAAGTCAGACAACTCACTACAAGTATCACTTAAACTACTCTTACCGTTACTCGCATCAATAATAGCAGTGTCACCATTAGCTATTGATATGTATTTGCCGGCAATGCCTATTTTAGCCGAGCATTTAGATACGGATATGCCAATGGTACAGAATTCATTGAGCATATATTTATTGGGATATGCTTTGGGCTTAATTTTATTTGGCCCAATGGCAGATAAATATTCTCGCAGGAAAATGGTGCTATTTGGGGTCAGTGGCTTTTTGATAGCGAGTTTATTAATCCCCTTTGTTACTAATATAGAGCAATTTTTATCATTACGTTTTATACAGGCGTTCATCAGTAGTGCCGCAACAGTCGTTGTCCCAGGTACAATCCGTGAGTATTATCAAAAAAATACTGCTAAAGGACTGTCATATGTTTCAATGATAATGATGTTAGCGCCAATGATAGCGCCTAGCATTGGGAGTATTTTGTTAGTTGCTCACAGTTGGCAGCTTATTTTTTATGTATTGGGTTTTTACAGTGTAATTGTATTATTACTGGTAGCAAAATACTTACCAGAAGTCGTTAGAAGTAACGTTGAGCAAAATAAGCAAATTAGTTTTTTAACTCGATATAAAATTGTGTTTTCCAATAGAGAGGCACGGCTAGATATTGTTAGTTCTATGATTATATCACTGGCTTTTTTTGCTTATATTACGGCAATTCCTTTTGTTTATTTAACCGTTTATAAAGTGTCAGAGTTAAGCTTCAGTGTTTTGTTTGGACTGACTGTGGTCGCGTTAATGGCTGCACACTTCATTAATACTCGCCTAGTTGTTCGTAACGGCTCAAGAAGAATGTTGTGGTATGGTTTAACTTTATCTGTGATTGCTTCTTCCTCATTATTTTTAGTAAATTTATTATCAATGCCACTTGTTTTTACTGTGATGGCAATAATGCCATTAATGGGCAGTATTTCAATGGTAGCCGTTAACTCAGACGCTTTAGTGTTAACTAAATTTCCCGAACAATCAGGCACAGCAACAGCCGTAATAGGTACCTTGCGTTTTGGTATCGGGGCTTTAGCAGGACCTATCTTAGCGTATTATGATGATGGCACCGCCTTACCTTTTGCCGGGCTGATGTTTTTTTCTGTGTTGTTGGTGCTACTATGTCAATTAATAATCAAAATAAATAATCAGCGTAAGCTTTTAGTGTAAAAGGTAAGGATAAATAATGAAAAAAGTAGCGGTAGTCCTAAGTGGTTGTGGTGTTTATGATGGTAGTGAAATACATGAAGCGGTATTAACTTTATTAGCGATTGAACAAAATGATGCAAGTTATCGTTGTTTTGCTCCAAATATTGCTCAGCATCATGTTATCAATCACTTGACGGGAGAAGTCAGTGAAAATGAACACCGCAATGTGTTAGTAGAGTCGGCCCGTATTGCTCGTGGTGATATTGAAGACTTGTGTGAATTAAGAGAACAAGATTTCGATGCCTTGATTGTACCGGGTGGCTTTGGTGCAGCAAAAAACTTATGTAATTTTGCGCTTGATGGCGATAATTATGAAGTAAATGAACAAGTATTATCTGCTTGTCAAGCATTCGCCAAAGCAGATAAACCTGCGGGCTACATGTGTATTGCTCCAGCCATGTTGCCATTAATTTACCCTAAAGGCGTGCAAGGAACCATTGGCACTGATGCAGGCACAGCATCGTTAATTAGCGCAAAAGGTTTAGTACATAATGACTGTAATGTTGAAGATATAGTTATTGATAATGCGCATAAATTAGTGACTACTCCTGCATATATGCTTGCAACATCAATAGCTGAAGCCGCTTCAGGTATTAATAATTTAGTTAAAAACGTTTTGGCTTTAGTAAAGTGACAGTTAACTTTTTGAACAACAGTAAATTACTTTCTTTTTCTTTTCTTTTAGTTTTTGGTTTTATTACCCTAAGTGTTTGTTATGCTTTACCTAATAATTTACTACCAAACAAAAATGTACCGAATCATCTTATGACAGAACATATTGAATTACCGAACTTGTTTTCTGATTTTGAAAGACAAATTGCAGCTAAAATGGCATTAGATATCCGTTATTTCTGCTCTGAAAACTCTGTTGCTCAAACGGGACAATGTTTGCAAGCAGTAACGAAATTACCATCAATGTTAGCAGAAATGATTACTAAAACAGGTATTGGTAGCGTGGTACTTTTTGCAGAAAACTTAGAGTCAACAAAGCAAGTAATTCAGTTAACACGTGACCTGCAAGAAGCGGCTGTTCATTCTAAATCAGGACAACCATTAATTATTTCCATCGATCAAGAAGGCGGTCGGGTAGTACGTTTGCCTCAGGCAACATCGTTCGCAGGTAATATGGCAATAGGAGCTACTTACCTTGAAAGTGGTGCTAAGTTTGCCACTGAGACAAGTACTGTTATTGCAAAAGAATTAAAACTATTGGGCATAAATAATAATTATGCCCCTGTTGTTGATGTGAATACAAATCCAGATAATCCAGTAATCAATACTCGATCTTTTGGGGAAAACCCACAACGTGTAGCTGAATTAGGAGTCGCCGCAGTAAATGGTTTTCAAAAGCAGGGAATAATGGCAACGTTAAAACATTTCCCCGGGCATGGTGATACCCATGTTGATAGTCATTTAGGTTTACCTCTGGTAGCGCATGATTTAGTCACAATAGAAAAAAAAGATCTAGCGCCATTTCAGTGGGCGATTAAGTACAGTTCACCTGCGATGATCATGACAGCGCACATTCAGTATCCAGCGTTAGATGATTCAACTATTAAAAGTATTATGGGTGATAAAATCATTCGTCCAGCAACGATGTCCCGCAAAATATTAACTAACTTATTAAGAAATAAAATGGGCTTTGATGGAATCATTGCTACTGATGCGCTCGATATGGCGGGTATTGCTCATTATTTTAATGAAGTTACTGCAGTGGTTGAAACCTTTGTTGCCGGCGCTGACTTAGCGGTAATGCCCTTTAAAATAAGAAAAAGTGAAGATATTGAAAAGTTTTATGTGTTTGTTAAAGCCGTTGCTCAAATGTTGCAACAAAAAGGTGATAAAAATGAATTTTCATTGGCAGAAATAACACAATCTATAGCGAGAATAAACCGCTATAAAGCGAAATATATAGAATTGCCTAAAACGACAATAACAGAGCAAACAACTTTAGCTGAACAAGAAATAGCGCAAATTCAACATTTAGAGCTTGAGCAAGCCTTAGCTGACAATTCAGTGGTTTTACTAACGAATAAACAAGATAGATTACCGGTAGATGCTGACAAAATTATTCGCATACATTTGTTTGTTTTGAACTGGCAAGAATTTCGATCTTTAAAGCAAGCTATTACAATGCATTGGCTGGAATCGGGTAAATTAGCTCCTCAAATTAGTGCAACAGTGGTAGCTGAAAATGATGCTCATTCACAGATTCAAAGTGGTGAAAAGTTAACAAAAGCAGATTTAATCATTGCTACTATTGATACTAAAATAGCTAGCGCAGTAGATATTGGTGGTGCAGAAGATGTATTATCTGAAGCGCTTTCTAGAAATAATGAAAAAAATAAAGTAAATTATAAACAACTACTTACCTATCAATTACAACAAGCACAACAGAATAAAATAACAAGTGTATTAGTTGTTAAGGGATCACCTTATTTGCTACAACCTTATACTGAATTAGCCGATGCAGTTTTAGTAACTTTCGATGATAGAATTTATCAAAAGGATAACGAGACACTATACAGTCCGGGTTATAACGCAAGTATTGCTATTGTTCTCGGTATGCAAAAAGCATTAGGAAAACTACCTGTTACATTATAAGTGGAATAGTTTACCAACCATTTTTTTACACGCCATAGCTGTATTATGTCTTTATGAAAATTGCCTCGGGTATTGTCCCATTGGCCAAGCGACAACAAATACTCACAGTTGACCCAAGAACCCTAAAAGTTTAAGGTTCTCTTAACGCGATAAGCGGTTGTTCTGAATATAATAATCAATATATGGAATTTCAAATGTCAGTTTCACATGGCGAAATAGAAATTAGTCTTGTAGACAATGTTATTACTGCTGTTTTAATTGGTTCATTTAAAGATAAAGGCGTACTTGATTATGCTAATAAAATCAAAACAGTCGTTACTTTTTTAAAAGAAAAGTCATTTGTTATGATGATAGATAATACAAAGTTTGAAGGTTGTACTCCTGAAGGGTTTAAAGAGTTGGATGCTTTCAATTATTGGTTAAGTCAGACTCAACTTAAAGCGAAAGCTTTCATAATTAATAGCGAAATTAATAAACAAATAATTGAAAATAGAACGCCATCATTATCATTGCAAAATACGCGTTTTTTTTCGAATTACCAAGAAGCTAATGAATGGCTTGAGAAATTCGACTAGTGCTTATCTTCCTATGATATACACCTTTCATTAATACTCCTAAAATCATGGATTGGTACAAAGCAAACGAAAATGTTTTTGTTTTTTACCTGTTTCAGTTGTTATTACCTCCACCACCTTTTATGGAGGTTTGGGTTTACTTGGTTTTATTTTTCATGAATCTTAAAAATAGGTTGAAAAAGAAAATAAGCGATATTATCTTCTGAAAACGCGGCTCGATACATTCTTCCTCCAAGTGTTTCAACATTAGGTTATATAAAAGCTGGATATGAATTATGGATGGCTGGTGGAGAGCACTTGGGGCTCTTTAAGCAAGGAAAGATAAAATATATAGAGGTGCAGGCGATGGCGATGTCAGCAATGACAGCAATGACAGCAATGACAGTTTAACAAAGCACTAATTTATAACCAACACTATAAACAGATTGCACTAATTCGTTGTCAGACTCTATGGCGTTTAGTTTTTTTCTTAGCTTTTTAATATGACTATCTATGGTGCGCTCACTAACCACACGGTTATCTTGATAAACCATATCAATTAATTGTGCTCTAGAATAAATACGCCCTGGTGAGTCAGACAGAATTTTAAGTAGATTGAACTCTATGGCTGTAAGGTCTATCTGTTGCTGATATATTTTTGCCTGATAGTTTTCAATATTTAGCTCTAATACATTATTCTCTGCTTTAGCTTCAGTGCTAGAGCTACCAACATGACTCACACGTCTTAAGATCGCTTTTACTCTAGCGACAACTTCTCTCGGAGAAAAAGGCTTGCAAATATAGTCATCTGCTCCTAACTCTAATCCTAATAATCGATCTATTTCGTCAACACGTGCGGTTATCATGATAATGGCAATTTTGCTAAATTCCTTTATCTCACGACAAATGGTTAAACCGTCTTTACCCGGCAACATTAAATCTAATAATATTAAGTCGAACTGCTGGCTTTTAACGGTTGAAACAACATTATTTCCGTCAAGTAACGTTGTAGTTTGATAGCCAGCTTTAGCCAAATAATCAGCTAACAAAGTTGCAATCTTTTTTTCATCTTCAACAATTAATATATGCGGCATCATTAAATTACTCTGTTTAGATTCTAAGTTTGTTAAGTTATTAGTGGAAAAGTACAGCAAATTTCAAGTCCACCAAACTTAGAATGAGTAGCGTTGATAGTCCCTTGATGAGCAGACATTATTTTTTTGCATAAAGCTAATCCCAATCCAGAGCCACCCGTTTTCCTATTTCTTGAACTTTCAATTCGATATAAATGTTCGAATAACTTAGGTAGCGAATCATCAGGTACGCTAGGAAAAGTATCGCTAATAGTTAGTATAACTTGGGATGTTGTTTTTGTGAGCGAAATATGAATAGCACCCGGAGCTTGCGTGTACTTAAAGCTGTTATTGACTAAATTGTCTATAAGTTGGTTAATTCTAGTTTCGTCTGCCCAGATAGTAAAGTGAGTGCTAGCCATATGTTGACTGATGGATAGTTTAAGCTCCTTGGCTTTGTGGTCGTGGCGTATTAAATTGTGCTCAATGACTGTGGCTAAGTTTAACAGTTGTTTTTGGTAACGCATTGCGCCGATTTCAGCATTTGATAAAGTTGATAAATCATTTACTAATTTATGCAAATGGTTAACTTCTTCATTTAGTGAAGATAGACTATTGAAATCTAAAGGTCTAAGACCGTCTTGAATCGCTTCAATTTCACCTTTAATAATAGCAATTGGCGTGCGTACCTCATGGGATATATTGGCTAACCAAGTATTTCGTGAACTTTCATTTTGCTCTAATGTTTTCGCTAAATCATTAAAGTTTAAGGATAAGGATGATAGTTCATCATTACCAGTAACATTAATTTTTACTTTAAAATCACCATTGTTTAATGATCGCATCGCATGCTCCAACCGTTTAATAGGCATAACAAAGTGGCGAGACATAGGAGTGGCGATAATAATAATAAGTATGAAAAGTCCTAAAACAATATAAAAAAGATCTTCTTTTGTTTGCTCTAGAAATGCTAAATCGAAAGCATCTGTTAATTGTGTTTTTGGCGGTAAAGCTAAGTAGCCAATAATAACTCCATTTAAATAAATTGCTTGTAAATTGAAGTCATCATTTATCAGGCCTAATACTCTATGTTTTCTTGCGTTTAATAAGCTTGGAAGTAGTTCGCCCTCATTTTGTGCTGGTCTTTGTTTAGGTTCAATTGCCCTTGGTCGGTGTTGAGGGGGAGGGAATGCTGACGGCCTTTTTCTTTTTGGGCGAAAGTCATTGTTTGTCTGTAAATATTGGTCAACGTCATCTGGTAGTTCTATCCCATCAACCGAAAATTTGACTATTTGATGCCACTTTTTACTTGGTCTGAATTTGCCTTTTTTGTCAGGCTTAGGCATAACAGATCGACCTTGCGGTCTTGGGGGAGGGCGTCGGTCGACATTACTGATCATTACCAGAGGCTCCCAACTTTGTGCTTGTTGATAAAAGCGGGCTAAGTTTTTCGATAATAACTGCAAGCTTGCCAGTTCTTTTTTATTAACGTATTCCAGCATGCCACGATCGAAGCTCCATTGCACTGCAGAGTATATGACCGTCAGCAATAATAAGCTTGTAAATAGCAAGATAAGTAATAGCTTGGTGAATATTTTCATTGAATAATCTATAAATGTTGATTTAACTAGCTTATCAATGAGTTGTCATTTATTAAACCTTTTTGACGAGAGCGACTCTCATATTCGCCATTCCACAGCTTAAAAAGTTTGAAGTACTCTTCTATTTCTTGATCTGTTAATGAAATATAGATGATTTTTTTCATCAGTTCATTAAATCTAGAAAGCTGTGGAATTGTCATTTTATTTTCCTTTTTTTGTTACTCATCACTTAATGTTTCTAGAAAAATGATTAAGTCATCAATTTCATTAATGGTCAAATTCAGTTCACCTAGCCTACCTCCTTGAGCAATGTTTCTATTTACTTCAGGGGATTGGGAGAACGTGGTATCGCGGGTATTATAAAATTCAATAACCTCGCGTAGTGTGGTAAATACTCCGTTATGCATGTAAGGCGAAGTATCAGAAATGTTCCTTAATGTGGGGACTCTAAATTCACCATCATTTTGTCTATTACCACTTACTGCACCTAAGCCTAAATCAATAAAATTAGGATCATTAATAAATGCAGGCAACAGAGGATTGCTAGGAACACCGATATTTCTATAGGTGAAATTAGAAAACACTTCCCTATTGCCGTCGTGACAAACCTGACACTGACCCTTTGTATTAAAAATATTGAATCCTCTGCTTTGTGCATCAGTGAAGCTTGCGGTTCCTGCTTGTACCTGATCAAATTTGGAAGAAAAAGGAGAGAATATAGTGCTTCTTTCAAAGGCAGCAATGGCATCGGCAACATAGTTATATGCTTGTTCAGCATTTAATAAAATGTCATCGCCAAATAATAATTCGAAGTCTGTTGCATAAGTACTGATCGCAATCTTGGTAATCACGTCTTGTTCCGAGGTATTGCCCATTTCTGCAGGATTTAAAAAAGGCCCTTTAGCTTGTTCTTCGAGAGAATCAGCACGGCCATCTAAAAATAAACCGCCTATTAATCTTTGTGTTCCTCTTTGTGTAGTTACTAATCTTGGTGGTGGGATAAATGCACTATAGCTTGCTGTGGGAGAGTTACGGGTACCAAAACTATGTTGGTCAGCACCAATAGAGCTGGGATTTGCGCTAATGGGATCATCAAAGCCAGTAGTCATATCATGGCATGTAGCACATGACTGACCAACAGGGTTAGACAAATTAGTATCGTGGTAAAGTAAATTGCCTAAATCAACCAATTGTTGCGTGTTGACAACTGTGCCATCGATTAATCTTGTCGTCTCTGCATTTATTGGCGGTTGTGGCTGTCTAGGAGGTCTAGGAGGTCTAGGTGGTTGAGGGGGCCTAGGCCGTTGCGGTGCAGCGTTAATATTTACCCCAGATTGGTTATTTTGTATGGGTGAAACCGATATTTCATTTCCTTCTGTGTTTGAGTAAGCTGGAGTTGATATTGATAAGGTGAATAAACTTAATTTTAGTAATTCTACTGACTTCAATCTTGTAATAATTTTCATGGCAACTTCTCTTCGCTTTTATATGGCCTATATAAGTTAGCAATGAAAAGTGAAAGCAGTATGCAGCAAATAAGGAAATAATGTGCAAATGTTGTTATATGTTGCTCAATAAAAAACCCATAAAAAGTTTTATGGGTTTTGATTAATATACTTAATGAATTAAATACATTTATATGATCAGCTTAATAAAATGTATCTTCTTTGTTATGTGCTTGTGGATCTTCTATGATCTCTTCAAATTCTACTTCAAAATTATTATTATTGCAGGTGTCTGCCATGTAAATTTTGCGGGTTGAACCATCTATCCAGGTTACAGTTCCACTGCCTTTTCTACTGCCGCATTTCATACCGATGTGAATATCATTAAATTCCATAGCCTCTCCTATTTATCAATTCAAAAGATGCAAATATTTATACCAAAACAAATAAAGATGTGACCATTCTAAATGGATTAAATATTCCAATACGTGTTACTTTCAATCCTAATAGCTAGCTATTACTCAATCAAGCGCCTCGTTCTTGAATATTTATCCTCTTTGGTATTCGATCACTAATATACTCGCATTGGTATTAGACGGAATAATCAGTTGTTAGTTCATTTTGTTTGTTGTTTAAGTAACAAAACGAACAGGTAGATTGCTGTGAAAACCATCAAATATTGCTGTTTTTTCATTCTTTGAATGATTCATTATAGAGGTAAAATTAATCTTTGCTAGTAGCAATTATGGTAAATACTCATTGCCAAGGGTGCAACTTTTGCTAGCCCCCGTAACCGCTGGCATACTGCTTAAGAACTTTTTGTCATAAGCGAATGCCAGCCAAGCAAAGGCTATTGCTTCCAATTGGTCACTATCGATATCTTTCTGATTAGTAAGAAGAAGTTCGTAGGTTTTCAACTGCAGTTTTAGCTGTTGATTTATCTGGTTTTTTAATGCTTTGTTATGAACACCACCGCCACAAAGATATACTTTAACGATATCTTTGTTATCACTGCAGTGTTGTTTAATGGCATTAACAATAGTTATTGCGGTGAATACAGTCAGCGTAGCTTGAACATCTTGGTTGGTTGTTGAGCCAACCATATTTAGTTGCTTCTCTAACCACGGCAAATGGAAATATTCTCGGCCAGTGCTTTTAGGTGGTGCAAGCTGAAAATATTCATCAGATAATAATTGATTTAATAACTCTTCACTTACTGTCCCTTCTGCTGCCCAGCTCCCATTTTTATCATACTTGCTTTTGCTCTTGGGGTTTTGTAATTGAAACCAGTCATCCATTAATGCATTCCCTGGTCCAGTATCATAACCAATAACTTTCTGCTTGTTAGTTGCAGGAAGATAAGTGAGGTTGGAAATACCACCAATATTAACAACGAAAACATCAGTGTTCTTTTTTATTAAGCCATCAGTAATAGATATTTCACTAACAGTATTTTCACGG
>MAAB01001187.1_pt1 | contig 100578 bp, 108 predicted proteins | sample 1115991 | NCBI WGS metagenome assembly MAAB01 (sample SAMN04961124, study PRJNA320927) | seawater metagenome | isolation source: sample BD02T18 sea water enriched with oil for 18 days | place: USA:Gulf of Mexico | collected 2013-07-27
CTAACCAGCTGAACTACCGCTCCTAATTCTCTTGGTGGGTGCTGAGGGGATCGAACCCCCGACCCTCGCCTTGTAAGGGCGATGCTCTCCCAGCTGAGCTAAGCACCCCAAGAAAAAAAACTAGTTTACAGCATCCTTTAAAGCTTTGCCAGCCTTAAATGCAGGAATTTTAGCAGCTGCAATTTGAATTTCTTCACCCGTACGAGGATTACGTCCAGTACGTGCTGCACGGTCACGTACAGAAAATGTACCAAAGCCAACCAAAGTAACTTGATCACCACCACTTAGTGCTCCAGTAACCGCAGAAGTTACACCATCAACAGCTAACGCCGCTTTTGCTTTCGAAATATCTGCAGCCGCAGCTACAGCATCAATCAGTTCAGATTTATTCACAGCTTAATTCCTCATCTCATTAATATAATTGTTATATCCCAATAGCCATATAATATCAGCCCCATTCCTATTGGTTGTGTGTATATAACTACAGCAAAAACAGTGTGTCAAGCCAGATCTGACTCTTAATCCAAAATAGGTCACTCTTTTAGTCTATCTATAAACTGAACTAAACGACGAGGATATATTTTAATACCAAAAATGATTGGCAATGGTTTAGCTATTCTCAGTTTCTAACCAAGCACGGGTAAGCGAAACAAATTGTTCAACAGACACCGTTTCTGGTCTCTGCTCAGGGATGATCCCAACTGCCACCAAAATATCCGTAGAAACCATATTTTTCAATGCGTTAGCCATTGTTTTTCTTCTTTTCGTAAAGGCCTTTGTTACTACTTTATTCAATGCGGCAAGCTCTATACTTCCACCAACTCGATTTGTAAGGGGACGCAAATAAATAATCGCTGATTCAACTTTTGGTATAGGATCGAATGCTTCAGGTGGAACTATAAACACTAGTTCAGTTTGACACTGATGTTGTAGCATAATACTTAAGCGACCATAACGCTTGCTACCCGGTTGCGCACAGATCCGTTCTACAACTTCCCTTTGCAACATAAAGCACATGTCCTCAATGCAGTTAGATTGTGCTAATAAATGGAATAATAACGGTGTAGTAATGTTATAGGGTAAGTTGCCTATGACACGCAGTTTTTCTTGTTGTTTAACTAAGCTTTGATAGTCAAAACTTAGTGCATCGGCTTCATGTATATGCACGTTATCAAATGATGTTAAACGGGCTTGTAATATCGGAATCAAATCACGATCAAGCTCAACCACATCTAAGTATTCACAGGATTCTATTAGCGGCAACGTTAATGCGCCTCGGCCCGGACCTATTTCAACTACATGCTCAGTTGCTTGTGCATCAATAGCAGCAATAATGTCATCGATCACACTCTGATCGTGTAAAAAGTTTTGTCCGAACCGCTTACGTGCTTTGGGATAAAGTTTATTGTCGCTCATTAACTGTGTTGACTCTTTTTCATGGTTATCGCCATATCGATTGCGGCTTGCAAACTTGTGATACTGGCCTTACCGGTTCCGGCTAAATCTAGCGCTGTTCCATGATCAACGGAAGTGCGAATAAAAGGCAGTCCCAATGTCACATTAACAGCTTTACCAAAACCGCGATATTTTAAAACAGGTAGGCCCTGATCATGATACATCGCTAATACAACATCAAAACCTGTCAGTTTATCTTCAACAAATACAGTATCTGCAGGCCACGGTCCTGATAGCATCAGTCCTTGTTGTGATAGACGTTCAATAACCGGAGCGATAACGTCGATTTCTTCTCGGCCTAAATGTCCGCCCTCACCTGCATGAGGATTTAGACCACAAACGGCAATGCGTGGTCGCTTTATACCAAACTGTTGCTGTAAAGCAGCATGAGTAATTTCAATCACCTTCGTTAAACTAGATTGAGTAATGGCCTTACTAACTTCTATTAGCGGCAAATGGGTAGTAGCCAAGGCGACGCGTAAATCTTCTGTTGCTAACATCATCACGACTTGTTCTGTATCTGAACCGTCAGCAAAAAACTCGGTATGACCAGTAAAGTTAACCTTAGCATCATTGATCACGCCTTTATGTACCGGTCCGGTAACGACAGCATCGAAGTTGTCAGCTAAGCACTCATCCAAGGCATATTGTAACGTCTGCAACACATAGTGAGCGTTTAGCTTATTTAGTTGGCCAGCTTGTGCTGGGACAGTCAATTCAACTGGTTTATATCGTAGCGTGCCCTTAGTTGGAATATTCGCTGGTAAAGATAGGTCAGCTTCTTCTAGAGTGATAGGTAAGCCTAATTGCCCTGCCCGCTGTTGTAATAATTGAGGATCGGCAATAACAATTAAGTCACATTGTTGTTGATGTTGTGCTAATTGAATACAAAGATCAGGACCTATGCCTGCTGGTTCACCTGCAGTCAGCGCTACACGAGAACAACGGCTCAAAATTCACGATACTCAACATATGCTTCATCACGCATTTCACGTAACCAGCTTTCCATATCTTCAGAAATTTTACGCTGCCGTATTTGGGCTCGAGCTTTATTTCTCTTGAATTCTTCAGCCATATTCTGCTCGCGACGTTCAAAAACTTTTATCAAATGCCAACCAAATCGACTTTTAAATACGTCACTAACTTCACCATCGGCTAGTGCATCCATTTTTTCTTCAAATTCAGACACCATGACGCCAGGACTCGCCCAGCCGAGACTACCCCCTTCAATCGCTGAACCCGTATCGTCAGAATGGGCACGGGCTAATTCCGCAAAATCAGCACCATTTAAAACTCGCTCGCGCAATTGCTGTAAGCGCGATTCAGCATCATTATTCGTGGTTAATTCATTTGTTTTCAGTAGTATATGGCTGGCTAAGGTTTGCTTAACCATATGTGATTCTTCACTTTTCTTCTCAGCTAACTTCACCAAATGAAAACCGCTACCACTACGAATCAATTCGCTCACTTGACCTTCAACTAGGCCAGGCACCACCTTGGCAAACAACGAAGGTAACTCACCCTGTTTTCGCCAGCCTAAATCACCACCTTCTAATGCATTTTGCCCATCTGAATAACCGGCAGCCACTTCTGCGAAATTTGCGCCGCTATCTAACAATTCTTGTACTTTATCAAATTTTTCCTGCGCTTCTTGGATCTGTTCTGGTGCTGCTGCTTCAGGCATGCTGATCAAGATATGCAGTAAATGATATACCGTCTCAACCCCACCTTGTGACACCTGTGTCGCCAAAAAATTATCAATTTCGCGATCCGAAACAACCACTCTATCCTCTACCTGACTTTTACGTAAACGAGTGATGATCATTTCTTCGCGAATCGATTCACGAAAGTCTGAAAAATCATATTTATCTTTTTCTAATACATCACGAAATTCACGTAAGGTAAGGCCATTATTATCCGCAATTTGGCGTAATGTAGCATTAAGCGCATCATCTCCCACTCGAATACCAACCCTATCGGCTTTTTGCACCTGGACACGTTGAATTAACAGTCGTTCCAGCACTTGTTTTCGCATAATATCTGACGGGGGTATGACTGCATCACGCTGACGTAACTGATCTCGCACCGTGCGCTCCATCTCCACCAATTCACTCTCTAATATGACTTCGTCATTGACCACGGCAATAATGCGATCTAATGGCAATGCAAATACAGAGTTAACCATTAACAAACTAATAAACAAAAATCTAATCATGAAAAGTCCAACACTAAATCGCTATGCATACGCATTTTAAAAGAATACGTCACATTAAAAATAAATGATAAAAAGTAAATTACAACTTCCGAGGTATCGGTATTGTCATTTGTGACAGCGCGGCCCCTCAACAAGTTCTACTGAAATGCGTTATATGCCATAGCCTAAGATACTACGTTCTAATAACTTTTCTGTTTTTTGGCCGAAATTACCTAGACCTTTCAATTCTATCTGGAAGAAAACAGCAAGGTTACGCTCATCATCCGTAACATCATTGACATAATCTCTCACAACCAATCGCGTAGCCCAACAACAGCTTTCATATTCAATCCCCCCTAAGACCTCTAAGGTAGTGGTATCCTTGAGTGACCGATACCATCGCCCAACCATGCTCCATTGTTTGTTAAGTGGAAGTCGAGCAGAAATGTCGACCTGCTCTAAGCCATCTAGAGCACTGATATTATCTCTACGATAACGGTGTGATACATTTAATAAGGAACCGTTATCACCTCTATATCGTAAGGTTACTGCCGACATATTTGAGGTATCACCATGTGGATTCCACTGAATCTCACCTCGCAATGTCCATTCTTTTGCCAGTGAAGCGGCAACCTCCGCCACCATATCTGAGTCGGAACGTGTTGGATTGTAAGTTGTGCCTAAAGAAACCTTACGATCACGAAAATATCGAATTTGACCAAGACTAACGCGTAAATTTTCTCTACCTGTTTCTTGGTCAATCAAGCGTGAAGTAATTGCCAGAGATAATTGGTTGGCATCGCCGACTCTATCCACACCTGAAAAACGGTCATAGGAAAATAACTGCCCCATATTAAAAGTACGTAGGCTGGTATCAAAATCAGGAATATCATCTTGATCGCGGTGTGGCACATACAAATAAAACGCACGAGGTTCTAAGGTTTGGATATAGCCACTATTGCCAAACGATAATTCCCTTTCAAAAAATAGGCCACTGTCCAAACTAGTGATTGGTAATGTTCTTGTCGGTGTTTTATCTATATTGGTAGTCACGTTCTTATCTAAATCATACCGTGTATGACTCAATGCAACGCGTGGCGTAATAAAGGCAGCAGCTGAACGCCATGGAAGGCTTACTGAAGGTTCTATATTCACACGTTGGCCAGCAACATCATCATCATGATCAAAATCAACATATTCAGTAGTCAAACCATAGGTCATGCCCATTGCTTGATCTGGCAATGAACCCGTTAATTTAAATTGAGGTAGTCGCTGATAGGGTTTACTTACATCCGTTAAGGTCTGATAACCTTGAGCCCTCGCAACAAAATTCCAATTATCACCACTATAATTCAGATCTAATTTTCTGTTTAAATGTGTCGTACTAGCGATGCTTAAATTGGAACCAAAATCCTCTAAATACTCATCATCAGATACATAGTTATAATCTAAGTTAGTCGCCCATCGAGATGAAAGCCGAGTTCTGTTTTTCCAAGAAAAATGTTTACGATCATCATGGTAATAAGGATTGACATCATCACCATCTTTTTTCAGACTATCACTACCAAGAAAAGCAGCATCTAACGTGCCTTCACCCTTTTGATGCAGATAGCGAAACTCACCATTCAACATTAAACCTCGATCAGACATATAACGTGGTGTAAATGTAGCGTCCATGTTGGGTGAAATATTCCAATAATAGGGCGTACTGACATCAAAACCAGTTTCGTTACTATTACCTATCGCCGGTGTTAAAAAACCTGACTTACGTTCATCATTTAATGGAAAGCTCATATAAGGGGTATAGAGAATCGGTATACGGCCAAGACGCACCACTACATTTTTAGCGGTACCCACTGCTTTTTCATGGTTCAGGTCAACGTTAGATGCCTGTAATAACCACGCATCATCTCCAGCAGCACAGGTCGTATACGTCGCATTTTTTAATTTTGTCTGCGTCGTTCCTTGACGATGAACAACTGATGCTTCCCCACGGGCGTGCATTTCTCGTAATCGATATTCAGCATCAATCATCGTACCTTCATCATCAGCTAAGGACCATTCGCCCTGATCAGCATTAAGAATAATGTCACTATCTCGAACAACTACATTACCTTGAGCAGAGATATCACCAGAATTTTGGTCATAGGTTGCACGACTCGCTTTTAATTGTTGCCCAGCACGATTTACTTCTACGTTACCGGTAAAAACAGACGTGCCATCTTCAACTAACTGGGCATTATCGGCTTTAACATCCACCTCTGAATCTTCAGAGGTTTCGCTATAAGGTAAGAAGTCTGCATCTCCAGACAGATCGCAATGTTGCCAATCAGCTTGGGCAGCTGTCACCATTGTGCTAAAACACGTTAATGTAACCGCAGAAAAAACCACCAGTTTGCGCATGACCATCCTCAATGTGCCGTCATAGCCTATAAACAGGCTACTCTAATCTAAAATAAGTCATCAATTTATCGCACAGAAATCTAATTTCATCAAATAACAAGCAACATTCCTACTGCAATAAGTGCCAAGATTACTAAACATCAATAGCTTAGTCCAAGTTTCTCTATATAGCATTAACATTGTTTATTTGTGTTTCCGTATATTTCCTACCTGCAGTTAAAACTTTTCAAATCTTTTATTGACACCCAAAACCCAAATCCATATAGTATGCGCTTCCTTTCGGGGGCTATAGCTCAGCTGGGAGAGCGCTTGCATGGCATGCAAGAGGTCGGCGGTTCGATCCCGCCTAGCTCCACCAGCATTACCGAAAGACCAGTTTTAGGTCCCCATCGTCTAGAGGCCTAGGACACCGCCCTTTCACGGCGGTAACGGGGGTTCGAACCCCCCTGGGGACGCCATATTAAAAGGGCTTGCATGATTGCAGGCCCTTTTTATTTTTAAGTTAAAAGCATGAATAGTTTATAATTCATGTTATGAACAAAGTTTTAGGTCCCCATCGTCTAGAGGCCTAGGACACCGCCCTTTCACGGCGGTAACGGGGGTTCGAACCCCCCTGGGGACGCCATATTAAAAGGGCCTGCATAATTGCAGGCCCTTTTTTTTTCGATTATATAAACGCCGATATCTTAAGTCTTAAGCTTTACCTAAGACATAGCTAAGTCTTAATGCACCCTTTTCATTAAGTAATAACCTATACCAGCAAACACAGCGGTAGGAAATGCAGCGGCTAACCACGGTAACACCCCAAATACCAAGCCTAAGTGCTGGAAACTTTGATTAAATAAATGGAAGCCTATACCGACCAAGGCACCGGCTAATATTCGCCCACCCATCGGTGATGACCGTAAGGGGCCAAATATAAATGGGACCGCCAAAAACACCATCACAGCCGAACTGATAGGCATCATGACTTTCATCCAAAATGCCATTTGATACTGTTCTACTGCCTGATGGTTCTGTTTTAAAAACGATACGTATTCCAACAAGCCCCACACCGGCAAAAACTCAGGCGGAACCACTACAATGTTGACCATGCCGGGATTTAATTGTGACTTCCACCGTGCATGCTCAACTGAGCGAACCCGGACGCCTTGCTCATCTATCGTACTTTGCACCACATTTGATAAAGTCCAGCTATCATCTTCATATTCAGCTTGCTCGGCGGTGGTAATAATCCGTAGTCGGTTTTTCAGATCAAACTCATAAATTGAAATACCAGCAAACCGACCATCAGGAAGAATTTGTTTTATATGATTAAAGTGCAGTCCATCACGCGTCCAAAAACCATGATCTGAGCGTGATCCAACGGTTCCAGTTTGAGCGACCGATTGAACTTCGCGGGCTTTCTGTTCTGCCGGTGGCCTTAATACTTCACCGATAAACACGGCCACGAGCATCAAGCTGACAGCAACGATCATCACCGCTTTATTAATTTGAGCGACTGATATGCCTGCAGCTCGCATAGCAACCAACTCACTCTGTGAGGCAAGGTTACCTAAACCTAAAACGCTGCCAAGTAAGGCGGCAATTGGCAGCAGTTCATATATACGTTTTGGCATGGATAAAGCCATATAAGCCGCAATATCCGTGATTTGATATTGGCCTTTTCCCAAATCATCTAACTCAGTGATAAAGTCCATAAAGGTATAAAGGCCTAGCAATACCAACAATACTAATATCGTACTGGCTAGAATAGTTTTTGCTATATAACGTTGTAATACCGACATTAAGCAGCCTTTTTATTTTGTTGGTATTGCAACCAGCGGTAGCGAAGTTTATGGCGATTAATAACCAGCAGTAAGATACTAATCATCAATATATGTACCCAAATAGCTCCAAACCAGGGTGCCACGACACCTTTTGTCACCCATGCACGAGTCACACCCAATAAATTGCTATAAATGATATAGACCAAAATCGCAGGAAAGAAACCGGCATAACGGCCTTTTCGAGGGCCTGCATTAGCTAAACTAATAGCGATCAAACATAAAACAACCGTCATGATCGACGATGAAGTACGCCATTGTAATTCAGCCAAATCTTTACTTTGTCCACGTTGCCATAATTTACCTGTTGGCAGTGCTTTATGACGTTCACGCGCTTTTTTCTGCTCACCTTTTTCAATCAAGATACTGTGAGAGGCATATTCAGCAATGGTAAAGTCCAGCTCACCTGCTTGCCCTTCATAGCGAAAACCATCTTCGAGCACCAAATATTTGTTACCGGTTTCACTATCGATTTCAAAATGACCGTGAGATGCTCGAAATATTAATGGTCGTCCCTCTCGATGAATCTCAATAAAGACATTCTCCATGCCATCTTTATTTTCATTTAAACCCTGTGAATAGAAAGTCCATTTACCATCGCGACTTTCTTTAAAGCTCCCCGCAACTAAACCACTGGTATCGGCCGTTAATTTTGCCTGCTGCTCGAGTTCATAGCGGCCTGATAAGACATTTGGCACGATCAATAAGGATAATATCGCCACAATAAGCGCAATGAAGCCCGAAAAAAGACCGACATTGCGCATCACTCGACTAGCAGGAATGCCGCAGGCTGCGATTACGGTCAGCTCATTATCGGAGCTCATTCTCCCTAAAGCCAACATTACTGCCAGAAAAGCAGCAATCGGCAATAACAATGATAATGCGCCCAATGAGCTGTAACCTAGCAGGGTAAATATCACATCCCCTGGAAGATTACCTACCGCAGCTTGAGCTAAATAACGCGCAAAGCGTGTTGCTACAAAAATTAACCACAACACACTGGTCACTGCGAGTAAATTTAAAATGAACTCACGTAATAAATAGCGGTCAATGACTGACAAATAAGAATGAAAAAATTTACGAAGAACGGGCATTATTTAATGGTCTTAGTTAGAATAGGGCGGTTAATTGACCGCAGCTAAAATTCGCAGTCTAAATCATCTACTCTCATAGGAGAAATACATGCAGTATTTTGTCACAACTGATGCACTAGCAACACATAAAACTGATTGCATTGCCGTTGCTGTTTTCGAACAAGGTCAACTTAGTGCCAGTGCCCAAACTATCAATGAGCTTGGCAACAACATTATCACACGCATAATCGAACGCGGTGACATCGCTGGCAAAGCCGGTCAAACGTTGATGTTGCATGATATTGATGGTCTGACGAGCCCAAGAGTACTACTTGTAGGCAGCGGTAAACAAGACAAAACCACTGAAAACAACTTTAATACCGCCATTACGTCAATGGCAAAAGTCATCAACGAATCCGGCGCAACAACGACAACTAGTTGTTTGGCAGAAATAACTGTCAATGGCAAATCAGCGAGCTGGAATGTACGTCAATCAGTGATTACCACTGAAACCGCGCTCTATAAATATTCCCTCGCCAAAAGCGATATTAAACCGCAAGAAAATCCATTAGAACAACTTAGCTTTATTGCTGATGCTAATAACAGTGATGATCTTGAGTTAGCAGAAAAAACAGGTCAAGCCATTGCAAATGGTATGAACCTAGCCCGCGAACTAGGTAATTTCCCCGGCAATATCTGTACACCGACCTATCTGGCTGATCAAGCCGTTGAAATTGGCGAACGATTCGATACGGTTGAAACCACCATCTTAGAAGAAGCAGATATGGAGGAGCTTGGCATGGGTTCATTCCTATCTGTATCTCGCGGTAGTCGCCAACCAGCAAAACTCATCACCATGAATTACAAAGGTGCAGGTGACGAAAAACCTGTTGTCTTAGTGGGTAAAGGTTTGACCTTTGATGCCGGTGGTATTTCATTAAAACCATCTCAAGGCATGGATGAGATGAAATATGACATGTGCGGCTCTGCCAGTGTATTTGGCACAATCACTGCCATTGCTGAATTAAACCTACCAATTAATGTCGTCGGCGTAGTACCAAGTTCAGAAAATATGCCTGATGGTGATGCCAATAAACCCGGTGATGTAGTCACTAGCATGGCAGGAAAAACCATTGAAATCCTCAATACCGATGCCGAAGGTCGTTTGATTTTGTGTGATGCATTAACGTATAGCGAACGTTTTGATCCTGCTGTCGTTGTTGATATTGCCACATTAACAGGTGCCATTATTGTGGCCTTAGGTAGCCACACCACTGGTGTTTTTGCTAATAATCAAGACTTAGCCGATGCCCTTTTACAAGCGGGTACTGACAGCCATGATCGTGCTTGGCAATTACCATTGTGGGATGACTATCAACAACAACTCGATAGCAACTTTGCTGATATCGCCAATATCGGTGGTAAAGAAGCTGGCAGTGTCACCGCCGCCTGCTTCTTATCACGCTTTACTGAAAAATTTGAATGGGCACATTTGGACATTGCCGGTACCGCATGGAACAGCGGCAAAACGAAAGGTGCAACAGGTCGCCCCGTGCCGATGCTAGTTCAATTTTTATTAAACCGTATCGACGCAAATAGCTAAACCTAATTTATGACTCGAATCAGTTTCTATGTGCTGAAAGGCCAACAAGAAAATGAGCGGCAGGTCTTTGCCTGCCGCTTAGCTGAGAAGGCCTATAAGCTGGGTAATCACGTATATATCCATACCAAAGATGCACAACAAAGTGAGCAAATGGATAAAGCCTTATGGGCCTTTCGTGCTGAAAGCTTTGTTCCTCATCAATTGAATACCGAAGATGATGCCAATAACTGTCCGGTATTAATTGGTCATGAAGGTAATCCACCTCGCTTGATGGATCTGCTTATTAATCTTAACGATGAACAGCCATTATTTTTCAGTCAATTTGAACGCATGGCTGAACTGATAAATGATAACGATGCGATAAAAACCTCAGGCCGTGAGCGCTATCAATTCTACAAACAACGTGGTTATGAATTAGATACCTTTCGTATCTAATAAGCTTCTAAAACGCGTATAATCACAGCCTTTTTTATATACAACACAAAACCATAGAGAAACATGGAAAAGACATATAACCCTGACGAACTCGAACAACGCTGGTACCAAACATGGGAAAGCAACGGTGAATTTAAGCCTTCTGGTGAGGGCACACCCTACGCCATTATGTTGCCACCACCTAATGTCACGGGCAGTCTGCACATGGGTCATGGTTTTAACAATACCATCATGGATACCCTCACCCGTTATCACCGGATGAAAGGTGATAATACCTTGTGGCAACCGGGTACTGATCATGCAGGTATCGCCACTCAAATGGTGGTTGAACGCCAACTTAATGCTGAAGGAAAAACTCGCCATGATTTAGGTCGTGACAAGTTTATTGATCGTATTTGGGATTGGAAAGAAGAATCGGGTAACAACATCACCCGTCAATTACGCCGCTTAGGTTCATCGCTTGATTGGTCTCGTGATCGATTCACTATGGATAAAGACTTATCAAAAGCCGTTAAACATGTCTTTGTTGAATTACATAAAGAAGGCCTGATTTATCGTGGCAAACGTCTGGTTAACTGGGATCCTGTGTTGCACACTGCGCTCTCTGATCTCGAAGTATTATCAGAAGAAGAATCTGGTCACCTATGGCATTTTCGTTATCCATTAACAGATGGTTCTGGCCACTTAGTTGTTGCCACCACACGCCCTGAAACCATGTTGGGTGATACTGCCGTTGCAGTGCACCCTGAAGATGAGCGTTATAAACACCTAATCGGCCAAACCATTACTCTGCCTTTAGTTGGACGTGAAATTCCTATTATTGCTGATGATTATGTTGACCAAGACTTTGGTACGGGTTGTGTAAAAATCACCCCTGCTCATGATTTTAATGATGCTGAAATGGGTCAACGTCATGATCTCGAAAAAATAAACATTTTAACGATTGATGCAGCTATCAATGACAATGCACCAGAAAAATATCGTGGCCTTGATCGTTACGAAGCCCGTAAAGTGATAGTCCAAGATTTAGATGATCTTGGCTTACTAGATGGCATTAAAGATCACTCTTTGATGGTACCTCGTGGTGATCGTAGTGGCGCAGTTATTGAGCCCTTATTAACAGACCAATGGTATGTTAAAGCCGATGCACTTGCTGAACCTGCTGTTAAAGCCGTGCAAGAAGGTAAAATCAAATTTGTACCCGGCAACTGGGACAAAACCTTCTATAACTGGATGGATGGAATTCAAGACTGGTGTATTTCACGTCAAATCTGGTGGGGCCATCGAATTCCCGCTTGGTATGACGATGAAGGCAATATTTATGTTGCTAATGATGAAGCCACTGTTCGTAAAGAAAACAAGCTTGCTGACGATGTAAAACTTAGACAAGATGAAGATGTTTTAGATACCTGGTTCTCCTCTGCCCTTTGGCCATTTTCAACCCAAGGTTGGCCTGAAAACACAGATGCCGTTAACACGTGGTATCCAGGTAGTGTATTAGTCACCGGCTTTGACATTATCTTTTTCTGGGTAGCCAGAATGATGATGATGGGTCTGAAGTTTATGGACGATGTGCCATTTAAAGAAGTCTATATCCATGGTCTGGTACGCGATTCCCACGGTCATAAGATGTCAAAATCTAAAGGTAATGTTTTAGATCCTATCGATATTATTGATGGTATTGACCTAGAGTCTTTGGTTAAAAAACGTACAACGGGACTGATGAATCCCAAAGATGCACCTAAAATCGAAAAAGCCACACGCAAAGAATTTCCTGATGGTATCGAATCACATGGTACTGACGCATTGCGTTTTACCTTTGCATCTTTAGCGTCAACCGGTCGTGATATCAACTTTGATATGAACCGTATCGGTGGTTACCGTAACTTCTGTAACAAGTTATGGAATGCCGCTCGTTTTGTATTGATGAATACCGAAGGTCAAGACACAGGTATTGATAATGACGATGTGGAATTAAGCCTTGCGGATCGTTGGATTATTTCTAAATTGCAAAGCACTGAACAAGAAGTGACTGCAGCGATTGATGGTTATCGTTTAGACCATGCGGCACAGGCTATCTATGAGTTTATTTGGGATAACTACTGTAGTTGGTACCTAGAGTTATCAAAACCAGTATTAACCAGTGACAGTTCATCTGAGGCCGCTAAACGTGGCACACGTCGTACCTTAGTGCGTGTGTTGGAAGCCACCTTACGCATGACACACCCGTTTATGCCGTTTATCACTGAAGAAATCTGGCAAACAGTGGCGCCGTTAGCTGGTAAAACTGGTGATAGTATTATGAGCCAACCCTATCCGGTTGCTGATGAAAACAAAATCGATGCAGCAGCAGTGGCTGAAATGGAATGGGTAATGGAATTCATTACAGGTATTCGTTCTATTCGTTCACAAATGAATATTCCACCGAAAAAACAATTGCCGGTGATCTTAAAAGACAGCCAGAAGCAAGATATTGATCGAGTGGAAAACAACCGAGAATTCCTAAGCCGCTTAGCAAACTTAGAAGATATCACCTTACTTGAAGGTGAAGCACCAGCTGCTGCGACAGCATTAGTCGGAAAAATGGAGATCTTAATTCCATTAGAAGGTTTGATTGATAAAGGTGCTGAAATTCAGCGTTTGGATAAAGAACTCACCAAACTAGAAAAAGTGATCAAACAATCTTCGGGCAAATTAAATAATGCAAACTACGTAGCAAAAGCACCAGCTGAAGTCGTACAAAAAGAGCGTGATAAATTAACTGAATTAGAACAAGCCTTATCCCAGTTAAAACAACAACGTGAGTCTTTAGTTTAAGCAAAAGCCAATTTTTTGGATATAAGGGATGGATTTAATTAAAACTTAAATCTATCCCTTTTTTTAAGGAAAGAAAATGAAAGGCAGTCAAAAAATAATCGATGTTCTTAATACATTATTAGCCGGTGAGTTAACCGCGATGGATCAATATTTTATCCATTCACGTATGTATGAAGACTTTGGCTTGAGCAAATTGGAAGAACGTATCGCTCACGAAATGCAAGATGAAACCGATCATGCAGATCAAATGATCAAACGTATCTTGTTTCTGGAAGGCTTACCCAACTTAACCGTGCGTGAACCTATCAATATCGGTCACACCGTGCCCGAGATGCTACAAAAAGATCTCGACTTAGAATATTCAGTCGTTAAAGCACTAAAATCAGCGATTGCCCTTTGTGAACAAGAACAAGACTACGAAACACGCGTCATATTAGTCAAACAACTCGAAGATACTGAGCTCGATCACACCTACTGGTTAGAACAACAGTTGGGCTTAATCGACAAAGTGGGTTTAGAAAACTACCTACAAGCAATGATGTAATACCCACTTACAGTACCCACAAAAAAGCCCGTTAGCATTCACTGCTAACGGGCTTTTTAATTTATCCATTTCCGAGAAATGCTCTTCCTCTCACTCGTATTATCGCCACTGTAATCTACAATTATTTACAGACTAACGATTCAGCGTCTTATCAACCGCCCTCAAAAGTCGTTCTTCATCGACAGGTTTTTTAATCCACCCCGATGCACCTGCACTCTTCGCTTTCGCTTTTAGAAAATCACTGTGTTCCGTAGTCATGATAAGAATGGGTGTAAAACGATGGTTATCTATCTTCCTCAAATGTCCAACTAAAGCCATGCCGCCCATATTAGGCATATTTAAATCAGTAATAATCAGATCAACTGAATTTTCTCTAGCAACACCCAACGCATCTATACCACTCTCCGCCGATGTAACCTTATGCCCTTCTTTTTCCAAAACAGACTGAACCATCAAACGAATCGCTTGTGAATCATCTACAGCCAAAATATGCGCCATATCACTTCCTCAACAACAAAAATCTCTTAACTCAATTATATACGTCCTGTACTCCAGTAGCCAAAAAATCGTCTCCGGTTAATCTGAATTATTGACAGTCTAACGATTAAGCGTTTTATCAACCGCTTTCAAAAGTCGATCTTCATCGACAGGTTTTTGAATCCAACCCGATGCTCCAGAACTCTTTGCTTTCGATTTTTTATAATTACTGTCTTCCGTTGTCATAATCAAAATAGGCGTAAAACAATGGTTCTCAAGGTTTCTCAACGCCGCAGCTAAAACCATCCCGTTCATGACTGGCATATTTAGATCTGTAATAATCAGATCCACTAAATTATCACGAGCAAAATTCAAGGCTTCTCTGCCATTCTCAGCTAATGCCACCGTATGCCCTGCTTTTTCAAGGACAGTACTAACCATCAAGCGAATCACTTTTGCATCGTCTACAGCGAGTATATGTGCCATTCCAGCTCCTTAATATTGATGAAGAAACTACTTTAAATTTATTTATAAACGTTTATAGGTTCTATACTCCGGCAACCAAAAGTTATCTTCAATATTATCCAATAATTGCTCATCACTAATCACTTCAGCCAAATCTTGCTCTTGAGCAAGCTTGCCAATAGCAAAGGCAATTTTTTTACTGACCTCGGTAATCTTATTCAATGCAGGCAATATACTGCCCTGCCCAGTTTTCATTATCGGTGATTCAGCCGCTAATACTTCACTGGCGATCATTAACATTTCATCACTGATTCGAGTGATATTCGCCGCTACTACCGCTAGGCCTATACCCGGAAAAATATAGCTGTTATTACATTGTGGAATCACATATTCCTCACCGTTATAGCTGATCGGCATAAATGGGCTACCCGTGGCAATAATCGCCTGGCCATTGGTCCACTCAATAATGTCCTTCGGCACCGCTTCAATTTTCTTCGAAGGATTGCTTAATGGAAAGATGATCGGCTGCTCACAACGCGAGTGCATGGTTTTAATCACTTCTTCAGTAAATAAACCTGCTTGCCCTGAAACACCGATTAATATGCCGGCTTTAGCATTGAACAACGTTTCTTGTAATGATGGGAATACCCCATCATATTGCCAGCCTTGTAATGACGCTAGACTATGAACAAAGGGTTGCTGAAAGTCGGCCACTTTAACGGTGTATTGAGTAATTAAACCAAAACGGCCCACCATAAAGATCTGGCTACGCGCTTGTTGCTCGGTTAAACCTTCAACACACATTTGAGCCACAATTTGCTCGGCAATGCCACAACCGGCGGCGCCGGCGCCTAAGAAGACAATATTTTGTTCGGACAACTTGGCATTTTTTGAATGGCATGCCGCTAATAAAGTACCTACGGTGACGGATGCGGTGCCTTGGATATCATCGTTAAAGCAGCAAATTTCATCTTTATAGCGATTTAATAATGGCAGGGCATGTTTTTGCTCAAAATCTTCAAACTGCAATAACACCTCAGGCCAGCGTTTTTTCACTGCTTGGACAAATAAATCGATAAATTCATTATATTCATCTTGGTCTATACGTTGGTGATGCCAGCCCATATAGAACGGGTCTTTTAATAATTCTTGATTATTGGTACCGACATCTAAGGTGATCGGTAAGGTATACGCAGGACTAATACCACCACAGGCGGTATATAAAGACAGTTTTCCTATAGGGATACCCATGCCACCGATACCTTGGTCACCCAGACCTAAAATGCGGCTGCCATCGGTAACGACGATGACTTTGATGTGCTCTTTCGTTACATGTTCGAGCATTTCATCGATTTTATGACGATCGGGATAGGCGATAAATAAACCGCGGTGATTACGATAGATCTCTGAAAAACGTTCACATGCTTCACCTACGGTTGGCGTGTAGATGATCGGCATCATTTCGTCGATGTGCTCTAATACTAAGCGATAAAATAAGGTTTCGTTTTTATCTTGGGTAGCGCGTAGATAAATATGTTTGTTAAGCGGATCGTCAAAACTTGAGTATTGTTGATACGCTCGGGCGACTTGTTGTTCGATGGTTTCATGGCGACGAGGTAACAGGCCAGTCAGGTTGAACTCTTCACGCTCTTCATCACTAAATGCTAATCCCTTATTCAGTATCGGCATACTGAGTAAGCTAGGTCCTGAATAGCTAATGGATACAGGATTCAGCGGCTTATCATTCGACATAGTCTTCCCTTGATTGAAGTCTCATAAATATTCTCTAGCTATCATCCAAGGATGGAAAGTAGCTAGTGTTATCAGAGTCTATTTTTAAACTAGGGACTACTATAAGAACAATGGCATTACTTTTTCAACTTAAACTTGATCATCTCAGGTGCTAAACACACTTGTTCGTTGCATGCTTGTAGTGCTAGCTCTACAGCGATAAAGGCTGGTTTATTTTCTTCCTTGGTCAACACCGTCATTTTTATTTGGCTTGCACCTTCATATAACGCTAAGGTTTGTTGACTGAAACTTAGCCGTTTTTCTATCGCCTTTGGATAAGCCACATTTTCAAGCTGCCATGTTTTATTATTCGTTAGGCTCACTTTCGTCGGTATTAAATCTTTATCTTTAGGTTGATGAGCATTGATATGCCAACCATCCTGAATCGTTAATGACAATATCACCTCGTCATTATCAAGCTCAGCCAAAATAAAGACAGCCCCTTTTGCAGCATATTGACGTGACGTTATTTCCCCTGCCAATAAATTACTGGCACCTTGCAACATATAACCATAGGCAGCAGGGCTGCTGATGATCTTTTCTGAAAAGGTCGCGAGGATAGCATCAGCTTTGACTGCATACTCAAAATTATCGGTGCGCTGTGCTAACTTAACTAATACCTTTAATGCCACCGAATTACCGGATGGGATAGCACCGTCATTACTTTGCTTGAGCCTCGCCATCACCGGTACGTCACTTTCAGCATTCATAAAGAAGCCGCCTGTTTCTGTATCCCAGAACAGGGATAACATTTCATCAGTTACACATTGGGCACGTTCTAACCATAATCTATCTTGAGTTTGATCGTATAACGCAATTAATGCTTCAGCGTAATAGGCATAATCTTCTTGGGTAGCATCAATAGATGAATGGCCATGCATGGAGACACGCTGTAGTTTTTCACCTGCAGCCTGCCGGTTTTGCCAAATGAAGTTTGCGTTTTGAAGAGCAGCCTCTAAATAACTATCGTCCTGCAAAATTTCACTGGCTAAAGCCAAGGTGGTAATCATCATGCCATTCCAAGCAGTAATGACTTTATCGTCTCGTAGGGGTGATATACGCGTTAATCTATGCTCATACAGTTGGTTAATGATGTTATCAATATTTGCCAACAATTCAGATTCTTCTAGCTGATTATTGTTGGCATAATCAGCCATACTCAACGGCAGATGGAGTATATTTTTTCCTTCAAAGTTACCACCCTTAGAGATTCCAAATAAATCTATGGCTATGGACGCGTCATTTTCAGATAACAATGCTTTTATTTCAGCCAAGGTCCAGACAAAAAAAGTGCCCTCTTCGCCTTCACTATCCGCATCAGTCGCCGAATAAAAGCCGCCATCTTTAGACGTCATCTCACGTAATACATAATCTAAGGTTTGCTTGGCTACTCTGGCATAATTGTCATCTTGGGTTAGCTCATAGGCCAGTGAATAAACTCTAGCTAAGTGAGCTTGGTTATAAAGCATTTTTTCAAAGTGAGGTACCAACCAATTATGGTCAGTAGCATAACGATGGAAACCGCCGCCTATTTGATCGTATATGCCACCATGCGCCATGGCATCTAAGGTGGTCGTTACCGCAGCTAAAACTTCCTGACTTTCATTCCGTTTGAGTTGATCCAATAATAAAAATAGATCAGGTTCATTTGGGAATTTGGGTGGTGGAGTAAAACCACCTAATACAGGATCATGACCACCTAAAATCGTTTTGACAGCATTATCTATCACTGCCGTATCAATTTGGCCTCCTTGCGATTTAATCACGGCATAACTTTGTACTGCTGCAGTGACGTTATCAGCTTGTTGCTCAACCTTATCTCGGCTCTGCGTCCATTCTTGAGCAATGCCTGTTAATAAGGATTTGAATTGTTCAGGGGGAATATAGGTGCCGCCCCAAAATGTTTCACCTTGTTGATTAATAAAACTGGACATTGGCCAACCGCCACGACCGGTTAATAAGCTCACCGCAGTCATATAGGTTTCATCAATATCAGGTCGTTGTTCACGATCAACTTTGATATTAATAAAGTGCTGATTCATTAATCGGGCGACGTCGAGATTATCAAAGCTCTCTTCTTCCATCACATGGCACCAATGACAGGTGGAATATCCTATGGATAGAAAAATAGCTTTATTTTCACGTTTAGCAGCATCAAATGCTTCTGCTCCCCATGGGTACCAATTCACCGGATTATGAGCATGTTGGTTTAGATAAGGAGAGTCTTGCAGAATCAGGCGATTGGTGTAGATTGCTTGCCCAGAGGCATCAAGGTGTTGTGTGCGGGGAAGATAATCAGGCCCTTTGTTTAACAGGGCCTGTTGTAGTGTATTTTCTAGCTCAGTTGCAGATGCTGTCATCATGCCACCTAATAGGAGAATCCCTGTGAATAGCGCTTTAAACATTCACCACCCCTAAGAAAGTTTTGTCTGTTTAAAACATACCCAATTGAAGTTGTGCTGCTTCGCTCATTTGGTCTTTTGTCCAAGGTGGTTCCCATACCAATTCAACATGGGTTTTTTTCACGCCCGTTATGGTATTTACTTTGTCTTCGACCTCACCCGGAAAAGTTTGCGCTACCGGACAACCTGGTGCTGTTAAGGTCATATCAATCGACACATTGCCTGAGTCGCTGATTTTAATATCGTAAATCAGTCCCAGTTCATAAATATTTACTGGGATCTCAGGATCATAGATGCTCTTAAGCATCTCAATCACATCTTCTTTAAGCTCTTCAAGATCAAGTTTTTCTACTGGTTCGGTCATCTATTTTTACTCTGTTGTTACTGAACTATCTTGTTCACTTTCCATAGCGGCATGTACAGTGTGCCAAGACAAAGTGGCACATTTAACCCTAGCTGGAAATTCTTTCACGCCACTCAGCACTTCTAACTTACCCAATGCAGCGCTATCAACGTCTTCGCCAGTCATTTGCTTATGCACAAGTTCGTATAGCGCTTCAGCATCAGCCATAGTTTTACCTTTTAAGGCTTCAGTCATCAATGATGCCGATGCAACTGAAATCGCACAGCCACTACCTTGAAAACTAACATCTTCTATTTTGTCACCATCAAGTTTCAGGTATACCACTAAAGCATCACCACATAGAGGATTGTTACCGTGAGCCAAATGATTTGAATCTGGCATGTCACGGAAATTACGTGGTTTTTTATTGTGATCCATGATCACTTGTTGATAAAGATCTCTTAAATCACCATTGCTCATTAGGCAAATAGCTCCTGTACTTTTTTAATGGCATCGACCAAAGCGTCAATCTCTTCCATGGTGTTATAAAATGCAAAAGAGGCTCTAGCTGTCGCTGGAATGCCAAAGAATTGCATGACTGGTTGAGCACAGTGATGACCGGTACGAATCGCAACACCTTGTTGATCGAATATCGTACCTACATCATGTGGGTGCACACCCTCTATCATGAACGATAAAACACTCGCTTTTTCTTTGGCTGTACCAATAATTCTGATGCCATCTAAGGCTTCAAGTTTTGCTGTTGCCGCCACCAAGAGGTCATGCTCATGCTTGGCTAACTTATCGATACCCAATTCATTCATATAATCGATTGCAGCACCTAAACCGATTGAGCCGGCAATATTTGGCGTGCCTGCTTCGAATTTATACGGCAGTTCGTTATATTGGGTTTTTTCAAAGCTGACCGATAAAATCATGTCGCCACCACCTTGCCATGGTGTCATATCTTCTAATAAGTCTTGTTTGCCATATAGGGCACCAATACCAGTAGGAGCAAACATCTTATGACCAGAAAATACATAGAAATCACAATCTAAATCTTGTACATCCACCGCCATATGCGGCACTGCTTGTGCACCATCAATTAATACCGGAATATTTTTAGCGTGCGCTTTTCTTATCATGTCTTTGATTGGGTTAACGGTACCCAAGGCATTTGAAACATGGCCAACAGCTAAAATTTTTGTCTTTCCATTAAGCAAGTCATCAAGACCCGACAAGTCCAACTCACCTTGCAATGTCATTGGAATGACTTTGAGCTTGGCTCCGGTCTGCTCACAGAGCATTTGCCACGGCACGATGTTGGCATGATGCTCTAGGTGACTAATCAGTATCTCATCACCCTCATTTAACTGAGGTCGAACAAAGCTCTGGGCAATAAGATTAATTGCTTCCGTTGCACCACGAACAAAAACTATTTCTTTATCGGATTTTGCATTAACAAAACCACGTACTTTTTCACGTGATGCTTCATACGCATCGGTGGCACGTTGGCTTAAGCGATGCACGCCACGATGAACATTGGCATTATCTTGGCGATAATAGTCAGCGATTGTTTCAATCACTTGTACCGGCTTTTGACTGCTGGCTGCATTATCAAGATAAGCCAGATCAAAACCATTGACTTGTTGATCTAATATCGGAAAATCTTTCCTAACCGCAAGAATATCTAACGCACTCATGCTGCAATCCCACCACGCGGCAAACGTTGTTCAATAACATTTGATAAGGCTTGTCTGATATCAGTTGAAGGGATCCGTTCCAATACATCAACGGCAAAGGCATAGGTCAATAAACTCCGTGCACTGACTTCATCGAGGCCACGAGCACGCAAATAAAACAATTGATCTTGATCAATCTGCCCTACCGTACTGCCATGACCACAGATCACATCATCGGCATAAATTTCCATTTCAGGTTTGGTATCAATTGCACAGCCGCGCGATAACAACAAATTTTGGTTTTTTTGATTGGAATCCGTTTTCTGTGCGTCTTTGTGCACCATCACCTTGCCATTAAACACGGCATGACTATTACCATCCAATACGCCTTTATACAATTCATCACTGGTGGTATTAGGCACTAAATGGTCTATGCGGGTATGGTTATCGACATGCTGGTTGTTATTAACTAAATACAGGCCATCCATCGTGGTGTGAGAGTGCTCACCTTCTAATTGGCTGTGAATATCATTACGCGCTAATTGCGCACCTAATGAAATATTATTGGTGTGCCACTTGCTTTTAGCCGCCTGTTTGGCTGCCAAAGTCGCTATATGGAAGGCACTTTCTGACTCTTGTTGTAATTTATAATGATAAAGTTCAGCAGATTCTTCTAAGACCACTTCAGTGACCACATTTGTCATCGCTACCTGATCATTTAGACCCACATAATGTTCAATAAAGGTCGCTTTGCTGTTTTTTTCCATAACAATGACATTACGTAAATGCACCGCTAAGTTTTCAGTTTGACCTGAGTTAATCACTAATAATTCAATCGGTTTAGCTATCTCTGTGTTGGCTGATACGGTTATGACTACACCGTCATTCATCAACATAGTATTCAATGCTGTTAAGCCCGCCTTTGCCACATCAACTTGTTGACCAAGTTGCTGTTGCACCTGTTCTACACCCGTTGATAATGAAGAAAGAGCGAGCCCGACTGGTATATCTTTCAGCTGAGATAACTCATTAGAATAGACACCATCAACAATCACCAAACGATATGCATCGTCTAATAAGGCTAGCTCTGCACTTTGTGATGCGCTTACTGCATTAACTGCTGCATCATGTATAAAAGTTTGCTGAGCTAAATTCCACAGACTGGTATATTTCCAATCCTCTACCTTTTTACTAGGTAGACCTTGGCTATTAAATTGCTCTAAAGCTTGCTGGCGTAGATTATTTAACCAAGGGAAGTCTTGGCCTATAACCGTCAGTTCATCTGCGACACTGGCAAAAGGTGTCGCCAGGTCAGACAATTGTTTTACACTGGCTTTCATGCTGGCTGGCCTTCGGCTTCTTCATTAACCCAGCTATAGCCTGACTTTTCTAGTTCTTTGGCTAATTCTTTATCACCCGATTTCACGATACGGCCATCAGACAATACATGAACAAAGTCAGGCACGATGTAATCAAGCAGACGTTGGTAATGGGTAATCATCACAATAGAACGATCTGCAGCACGCAAAGCATTAACACCATCCGATACGATGCGTAAGGCATCGATATCCAAACCAGAATCGGTTTCATCCAAAATCGCTAATGATGGCTCTAATAAAGCCATTTGTAAGATTTCATTGCGTTTTTTCTCACCACCAGAAAAACCTTCATTGACACCACGGTTTAAGAATTTTTCATCCATTTTAACCAGTTCTAATTTGCTTCGAACTAAACTCAAAAAATCGATGGCATCAAGCTCATCTAAACCTTGGTATGTGCGAACCGCATTTAATGCCGCTTTGAGTAAATACACATTACTCACACCAGGGATTTCAACTGGGTATTGAAACGCTAAAAATAGACCTCGTTGCGCCCGTTCTTCTGCTGCTAATGCTAATAGATCTTCATTTTTATAAATGACTTCACCTTGGGTGACTTCATAACCATCACGACCAGCCAAAACATTTGACAAGGTGCTTTTCCCCGCGCCATTTGGCCCCATAATAGCGTGTACTTCACCCGCATTTACGGTCAGGTTGATGCCGCGCAGAATTTCTTTGCCATCAATACTTGCATGGAGGTTTTTAATTTCTAACATGTTTAATCTCTTTCTCTAATTATTTATGGTGCTTCAGAAAGCTTAGATTTTCCCAAAGTGCAAGGAGTGCTCGCGCGCAGAGCCGCAGTGTACAAATTTGTACATGAGGACTCGAGCACGAACTCGACACAGCAATGTGGGAAAAGATGAGGTTTCTGTAGTGCCATTACCCGACAGATCCTTCAAGTGATAAGCCAAGCAGGTTTTGCGCCTCAACGGCAAATTCCATAGGTAGTTCACGAATCACTTGTTTGCAAAAACCATTCACAATCATCGAAACGGCATCTTCAACATCTAAACCGCGCTGTTTACAGTAAAACAGTTGGTCTTCACTAATTTTTGATGTTGAGGCTTCATGTTCAACTTGCGCCGTTGGATTCTTCACTTCGATATACGGGAAGGTATGAGCACCACATTTGTCGCCCATCAATAATGAATCACATTCAGTGTAATTTCGTGCGTTCTCAGCATTCGGTCCCACACGGACCAGACCTCGATAAGAATTTTGTGAACGGCCAGCAGCAATACCTTTTGAAATGATGGTAGAGCTGGTGTTCTTACCTAGGTGAATCATTTTGGTGCCGGTATCGGCTTGCTGCAGATTATTGGTTACCGCCACCGAGTAAAATTCGCCGATGGAATTATCACCTTGCAAAATAACACTAGGATATTTCCAAGTAATGGCAGAACCTGTTTCAACCTGTGTCCAAGACACTTTAGAACTTTCGCCACGACAAGCGGCACGTTTAGTCACAAAGTTAAAAATACCACCGACACCATTTTCATCACCGGGATACCAGTTTTGTACGGTTGAGTATTTTATTTGAGCACGGTCCATGATGACTAATTCGACCACGGCAGCATGCAATTGATTTTCATCACGCATCGGTGCTGTGCAGCCTTCAAGATAACTCACATAGGAATCGTCATCAGCAATGATTAAGGTGCGTTCAAACTGACCAGTATTAGCCGCATTGATGCGGAAGTAAGTCGACAACTCCATCGGGCAACGTACACCTTTAGGAATATAGATAAATGAACCATCACTAAATACGGCAGAGTTTAATGCTGCATAAAAGTTATCTTTATAGGAAACCACGGTACCCAAGTATTTTTTAATTAGCTCAGGGTGAGCCTTCAAGGCTTTCGAAAATGGCATAAAGATGATGCCTTCTTCCGCTAGTTTATCCTGAAAGGTATTCGCCACCGATACACTGTCAAACACGGCATCTACCGCCACGCCAGCAAGACGGGCGCGCTCTTCCAAAGGCACACCTAATTTTTCATAGGTTTTTAATAACTCAGGATCGACCTCATCTAAACTTTTAGGACCATCTGTTTTTTGCTTCGGTGCCGAGTAATAGCTGAGTGCTTGATAATCAATCGGCGGATACTGCACATGTGCCCATTCAGGTGTTTCCAAGGTTAGCCAATGGCGATACGCTTGTAGGCGCCATTCCAACATAAATTCTGGTTCGTCTTTGATGCGCGAGATTTCACGAATCACACCTTCATCTAAACCGGGAGGTAGGCTTTCAGATTCAATATCAGTAACAAAACCGGCTGTATATTCATTGGGTACAAAGTCTTCAATTTGTTGTGCTTGTTCAGTCATGGAGCTCACCATCTTGTAACGTTGTTGTCTTCATCTGCGTTGCAGATGGATAAAAATTGATAGGGCTGACAGTTTCCATACCACCTTGGGGTAATAACATGTGAGATAGCTTGACTTCATCTAACGCAAGAAACACCGCCGTATTAATACGAGCCGAATTCACCTGAATTGAACAATGATCTTCTTGCTCACAATGACTGTCACTGCTATTGCACTCGGTGAGGGCAATTGGACCCTCTATCGCCGTGATAATGTCAGCCACCGAAATCTGAGTCGGACTACGATGCAAACTGTAGCCACCATGCGCACCTCGTTCTGACGTTAGCAGACCACCTTGTGATAAGGCTTTCAACACCTTCCTCACGGTTGGTAATGGCATCTGCACTGCATCAGACAATGAATGAGCACTATGCTTTAGCTCGTTCTTTGTAGCCAGATAACTCATCAATACGATGCCGTAATCTGTTAATTTTCCCATACGTAACATGTCACGCCCTCCTAATTGGTACTATTATAGTATCAATTAAACCAATAACCAAGTTTTTTACTTGGTTATTCGAAGTAATATTAATTAGTTAAATATGAGAGAATGCGTATCGGTGAACTTTTTCGATCTTGAGCGTACTAAGAAACATCATCTTAAGATTGATAACTTTTTACACACATTTTTTTTTGGTACGAGAACATTTAAATGAAATTAAAATCACTCGCAATTATACCTTTTTTATTTGGAGCCCCTGTAATGGCTGATGATCATGCCGCGAACCTAGACAGCGATAAACAAAAGCTAAGTTATGTCTTCGGAATAAATGCTGGACAAAACTTGAAGGCTGAAGGGATAGATCTTGACATAGATGCATTCTCAGCTGCTGTTGCAGATGTATTTTCAGGAAAACAACCACAACTTGATCAAGCAATAGCTGAGAAAGTTATTACCGAATTTCAACAGAAAAAAGCCCAGGAAATGGCTGCGGTAATGAACCAAAAGCAAGAGCAATCTACAGCCTACATGGAAGACAATGCCAAACAAGATGGTGTTGTTACCACTGCAAGCGGTCTGCAATATAAAATCCTTACGGAAGGTGATGGTGCCGTCCCAACTGAAAAAGATAAAGTTATCGCCCACTACAAAGGTACATTAGTTGACGGTACTATTTTCGATAGCTCATATGATCGTGGTGAACCCGCAACCTTCGGTGTTACTGGCGTTATTAAAGGTTGGCAGGAAGTTTTACAGTTAATGAAAGAAGGTGCCAAATGGCAAATCGTTGTTCCATCTGATTTAGCTTACGGTCCGCGTGGTGCAGGTCCAAACTCACCAATTGGCCCTAACGAAACATTATTGTTTGATATTGAGTTAATTGCTATCACGCAATAAACATTCATTGCTCCATCTAAAAAGGCCATATCTGTTGATATGGCCTTTTTTATTTCTAGCCTAATAACGTGTGTAGATGCTCCCAATCGAAATAGGCACCAGGATCAGTTTTCCTACCCGGTGAAATATCGCTATGACCTTTAATATTGTCAGCGCTAAGTTGAGGATACGTTGTACATAAAGCCAAAATAACGTCAGCTAATTGCTGATATTGAACAGGCTCAAAATTATTATCGTCACAGCCTTCCATTTCAATTCCGACTGTAAAGTCATTACACCGTTCGCGACCATCCCAACTCGATACGCCTGCATGCCATGCTCGTTTATCAAAGGGCACATATTGGATCAACTGACCATCTCGTCGAATCAATACATGTGTCGATACCCGTAAGTCGGCAATCTTGTCAAAATAAGGATGGGCATTTGGATCCAGTTTATTTAAAAATAAGTCATCAATCCAACCACCACCAAATTCACTGGGTGGCAAGCTAATATTATGTATCACAATGCCTGAGATATCTTCTCGATCTGGCCTATCATCTTGATTAGGTGATAAATGCAATGTCGCCTGCTTCAGCAAATTTTGTTGTAAATCTATATCCATTAAGTTTTTATGACCTATAAAACCATTATCGCAAAGTTATTCATTTTCAAAACTAGAGCCAATAGCAGCATTATCAAATTAACGAGCTCACAGAAAAATCAGCAAAAAGATAGAAAAGTATGCCTTCAGCAGTTACCCTATTATCCGTAACTTTCTTCATAAGCTTTTGCAAAATGACAATAGACAGCACTGTTCCCACACACATCCTTTCATCGCAAGTTAAATTAGCATTGGACGAGGATATCGGTCAACAAGATCTGACCGCTGATTTAATCCCTGAGGATTCATTAGCCACAGCCACAATTATTACGCGTGAAAAAGCTATTATATGCGGGCAAGACTGGTTAAACGAAGTTTTTAAACAACTCAACCCAACTATCACAGTAAAGTGGATGGTTTCTGATGGTGATGCAGTCAAGGCAGATGAAGTACTTTGCCAGTTAGAAGGGCCTGCGAGAACCTTACTAACGGGTGAGCGCACAGCAATGAACTTCATTCAAACTCTATCGGCAACAGCGACTCATGCGAAACGTTATGCTGATGCAGTGAAAGGTTTAGCTGTACAAATTTTAGATACCCGTAAAACTATTCCTGGCTTTCGCTTAGCTCAGAAATATGCCGTCCGTTGTGGTCAATGTTTTAACCATCGAATCGGCTTATATGATGGCATCCTCATCAAAGAAAACCATATTAATGCCGCTGGTTCAATTGAGAATGCCGTACAACAAGCTCGCAAATTACACCCTAATGTTGCTATCGAAGTCGAAGTGGAAAACTTTGATGAACTACAACAGGCCTTAACAGCACAGGCAGATATTATTATGCTGGATAACTTCGACGTTCCCGAACTTACCCATGCCGTAGCAATAAATAAAGGGCAAGCTAAGCTAGAAGCCTCTGGCGGTATTACGCTCAATAATGTTCGAGATATTGCCGAAACGGGTGTAGATCGAATTTCTATTGGTGCAATAACCAAAGATATTCAGGCAATTGATCTCTCTATGCGTTTTCTTTGATATAAAAAAACCGTAGAGTGCAAACACTCTACGGTTTAATTTCAATTTACAGACTAAATCTTACTCTAAACCAATCTGCCAAATTTCACGATTTGCTTCCACTATTTCACCTGAAGTTGCATCAACTTCAACTTTCATTTCATGCCCAATCGTTGTATCAATATCAAATTCGTATGAAGCTGCACCATTAGGTTCAATTTCATATTCAACTTCAGTGATTTCACCAGGGTAAATAGCTAAGGCTGTCTCACGCGCTGATTTTTCGCTCACGTTAGTTTTTGCTTTGAACAAAGGGTGGTTTGCGTTATCAACTTCACGTTCAACTTCAGAAATCAAACCACGGTGTGCGTGACACTCTACATCCCAATCAGAACCATCATTTCCACGAATATCAAATTCGTAAACATGAGCGCCTTCTTCATTTTTCATCTCAACTTTTACAATCTGACCAGGGCGTTCTTCCAAAGCAGCTTTCATGCATGCTTCAAATTTATGTGGGTTTTCACCTGCAAAAGCGGTAGAGCTTAGTACCAATAAAGCACTAGCTACTAAAAAGTTAGTTTTCATATGTTTGTATTATCCTTAAATAAAAAAATAAGATCCTTAAGTCGAATCGGGGAGCATTTTACACAAAAAATAAAGCCGGAGCACATTACATGCCCCGGCTTTGATTTAGATCATTTGATCTGGTTAGGATTACATTGAAATTTTAAAACCAATCCAGCCAGCTCGTGGTGCGCCAGCACCAACAAAGCGAGTATCAGACAAACTATCTAAGCCCGGCGCTTCATTAGGTTCACCATATAAACCAAATGTTTCGTACTCAGTATCAAATACGTTATCTAGCTTAGCAAAGAACTCAATGTGTTTATTAACGTTATAACGACCATGTAGATTCATGATTGCATAACCACCAATTTTGGCATTGTTGTTTGCTTCATCACCACGATAATATTGACTAGAGCGATAAGTTGCATCAAAGCCTAATGAAAATCCTTGTGTAAAGGCATAGTCAGCACCAACCTTGATGTTATGTTTTGGAATACCGGTGATGTTATCTCCACTTTTTACTGTAGTGTCTGCACCTGCTGGATTATTCTCATTATGCACATCAAAACTTGACTCAAACGTCGCATCAACAAATGAATAATTCGCAAACCAATTCATTTTGTCATCATGAGCTAAACCATTTAAACCAAGTTCAACACCTTTTCTCTTAGTTCTGCCTACATTATCAAAAAAACCGCTGTTCAAGTTACCTGCTGCGCCTTCTTCAACGGGCAAGAAGATAATGTCATCATGATTGGTGCTGTGGAATGCAGTCACTGTCCAATTTACACTATTCATTTCACCTCGGAAACCAGCTTCCCAAGATTTTGATACTACTTGATCAAGTGGAGGATCACTCAAGAACGAGTTAGGTAAGGCACAAGGAACCGCCTTATTCGAACAGGCTAATTCTGATGGTGTTGGAGCACGTGATGACTCACTATAACTACCAAACACACCAAATGTATCGTTAACCGCATACGTTAAACCAGCAGCTGGATTAATACGTCTAAATGTATGGGTCGTACCCGATTCATTTAAGTTTGTCGCACCATTTTCACTCGTACCTGAAATATCAATATGAGTTAAGTTATAACGTGCCGACAAAGTAACTGCTAATTGATCAGTTACTGATAAAGTATCCGTGAAAAAGATACCCAAAGTATCACTATCAATATCACCATCAACAACACTATCGGCAAGCGTTACCCCAGTACCTGTTGTACCACGGTCAGCTGTGAATACAGCTACTTCGGATGCAGCATTGTATTCCATGTCAGCATCATCATAACTTGCACCAACGATCAGTTGATTTTCTCGATCAAACAAGTCATTTAGGAAAGTGAACTGCAAACTTAAACCTAGACTATCTTGTTTCGTTTCACTGGTATTATTCAAAGCAAGATCATCACCATCGGGGCCACCTAGACTTGCTTGTGAAATAGTATTTCCATTTATATCTTCCAGCTTATCTACTTCACCTTCTTCTATAAGATCATTACCACCATCAAAATCTAACTCTGCACCGTCGCCATTAAAAGTAGATCGGTCATTGTTTCGATAATAGGTATTGGCAGAAACGAGTAATGAATCAGATAACCAATGAGAACCATTTAAGGTAAACATTCTTAATTCATTTTGGGTATTATCTGGGTAGGTAAATACCGCTTCATCATCTTGTTTGTATAACTCGATAGGTGAAGCACCATTACCATTAAGATCACTATCAACATGCGTTACAGACAAATCTAATGTGCTGGAGTCATTTCGGTAGCTTACATTACCAAATAATTGGTCAATGTCTGATTCTGATTCATCACGCCAGCCATCTTCTTCTGTATGTGCACCCGTAAAGAAGTAACCAAAAGTACCATCGTTAGCACCACTTTCTATCGTTGCTGATTTACGGCCAAATGAACCTGCGTAGCCTTCCAAACTATGGCCTTCATGGGTAAAACCATTCTTAGTTTGAATTGAGATAGCGCCACCCAAGGTATTTAAACCAAATATCGGGTTAGAACCGGGCATCAAGTTCATGCTGGCAATTGCTGATTCAGGAATCAACTCAAAGTTAACGGCATCACCAAATGGTTCATTGATACGCACACCATCTTGGAAAACAGATAAACCTTGTGCTACACCTACTAAAGGTGATGCAGTGAAACCACGAAATTGTAGATCAGGTTGGAAAGGATTATTTTGAGCTGAGTTAATGCTCACGCTACCAAAGGTCTTATTCAAGAAGTCAGTAATATCTAAACTTTGACTTTCTTCAATGTCAGCAGCCGTGGCTGACTGAACATTGCTGGCAATTTGATCTGCTGGCAATCCCACACCATGTAACGGTGTGGTGCCTATAACTTCAATATCACTTAGTTCAATACCATCTTCTGCTGCGTTTATAGCACCAGAAGCAATAGCTGAAACCAGCATCATTGCAAGTGCTTTGCGTTTATGGGGGAATAACATATCTTCTCTCTTTACTTTATTATTTTTTAATCAAAAATTTTGGGACGCGTGAATACTATCACCAGTCCATATAAAATGAACTAGGAAAAATTCCTATCGTAAAATCCTTGGGATTTAACTATTTAGATTTACTTATTTTTTACTAGGTTTTATTAGCTTCAAACCAAGCCAAACTGTTATGTAGTTTGACCACTTCGCCAATGATAATAAGTGTCGGAGCAACAGGCTGTTCACGTTTAGCCACATCAGGTAATTCTGCGATGGTACTCACCCATACTTGTTGGTGCTCAGTTGTACCTTGTTGTATTAATGCCGCCGGCATATCTGCGGGCATACCATGCTCTATGAATTGCTGACTGAGAACTGATAATCCTGCCAAGCCCATATATACCACTACTGTCTGTCTTGGTTGAACCAATGCTGACCAATTAAGTTCTAATTCGCCTTCTTTTAACTGCCCGGTAACAAAGGTACAGCTCTGAGCATAATCACGGTGTGTTAATGGTATGCCAGCATAAGTAGCACAACCCGAGGCTGCTGTGACTCCAGGAACGATTTGGAAGTGAATGTTTTCAGCTGCTAAGGTTTCAATTTCTTCACCGCCACGACCAAATATAAAGGGGTCACCGCCTTTTAATCGTAATACTCGTTTACCTTGTTTGGCATGTTCCAGTAACATTTGGTTGATTTCTTCTTGGCGTACGGCATGCCATGCTCGTTGTTTGCCAACATACACCTGCTCAGCTTCTTTTCGCACCAGGGCTAATACTTCTTTGCTAACTAGACGATCATAAAAAACAACATCGGCTTGCTGCATTAATCTCAAAGCTTTAAAGGTAAGTAATTCAGGATCACCTGGACCAGCGCCAACCAAATAAACTTCACCTTGCTGTAATTCTTCTGGGCTAATGTCTGCTAAAACGGATTGTAAGGTTTGCTCCCCTAACTCATCTCGCCCAGCTAATACATGATCAGCAACTTGGCCTTGTAATACCGTCTCCCAAAAACGACGACGCATAGATAACTTAGAAAACTTAGCTTTCACGGCATCACGATAGCGGCCCACTAAAGCTGCGAGGTTGCCATAGCTAGGCGGAATCAAGGTTTCTAATCGTGCGCGTAGCTGTCTAGCCAAAATAGGTGAATGACCACCACTGGAAACAGCAACAATGACAGGGGAACGGTCAAGTATTGACGGTAAAATGAAGTCACACAGTTCAGGACAATCAGCGACATTCACCAAGATATTTAATGCCTTGGCTTGTTGATAAACGTCTTTATTAACGTCATTTTTATCCGTAGCGGCAATGACTAACATCTGGTCGACAAGCTGTGCCTTCTCAAACGCTTTCTTCAGCCATATTACTTGCTTCGTTTCGACTAATGCTTTTGTCGAAGCCGAAATATCGGGAGCGACCATTGTCACTTTGGCATTTGCTTTTAATAACAGACTAGCTTTGCGCGCTGCGATTTCACCTCCACCCACAACAAGACAAGCTCGATCTTTTAGATCGACAAATAACGGTAAGTATTCCATCTAATTTTCTTTATTTATTAACGGTATCGACAGGCCTTGCAAGACAAAGCCATCATCTAAATTTTGGACTAACGCCACTACACTCATTTTATTGCGGTTCCACTCGTCTATCATCGACACAGTTGTTGATATCTCTGCTTTTCCATCCTGATCCAGACTAAACGGACCTAACCACGTTCTAACCAAATTTTGATGATTAAACGTCTTGCCGGCATTATCACCACCACTGACTTTGTTTTTAATATCATCTTCAATCAGCGCGATATACACCTGTGAAAACTGTTGATTGTCTTTGCCTTTAACCGCTACCTGACTATTAATCAGCAACTCATCATTTTGCTCATTAACCGCCATAGCAATATGTGCCTCTGGCGCAAAACCATTTACAGCTCTAATAACTTTTTTAACGTGTTTTTGGTAGTTATGTATCACTTCCCCACTGACTACAAATTCAGGTGTGTAAATGGTCTTATATAAATTAATTTGTGCTAACTGACGCTGACGATCTGAAAACACTTCACTAGCAAAACGGTCTACCCAAGCTTTTTTATCATTCAAGTAATCAATATGAAAACCCAATACGATTACATGTTCATCAGTAATCCCTTGCTGTGGAAGCAGATGAACCCAACGATCAGCAGCAGGACATAAACCACAGCCTTCAGCGGTAAATAATTCCAGCACAGCCAATTGACGCTCGCCACTTTGTGCCTGCCATGTTTGTGCTGATAGCACTGTTGGCAATAAAAATAACAGCCATAAAATTGAGATGAATATATTACGCATACTAGGTGCCTTAAGCCTCTGTCGGTTTACTATCTGTGATAGTTTTATCATCATGATAGTTCCGATGTGCATTATCAGCAATCACGGCCAGCTCTCGCATCACTGACGTGGCATAACACCCTGCAGGTAGAAAGAAGGATAATTCTAGTTGTTCATCATCAATATACTGCCAACCAAACCCAGTAGGATACAAACGCAAAGCTCGGCGATCTTGGCTAAGCCCTGCTTTTTCCAGGCCCTGTTGCCAAGCTTGCCATTCGACCAGCACTTGCTGTTCAATGGCTAAACTATCAGTCTGCGATTGCGGTGTGCCACGGCCCCACATTACCCCTGTTGGGTGAATGTCCTTCGCCGCAACACGTGTTTTAATTGTTTCATCAATATCATCAACGTTGAAAACACTGCCCTTAGTGCCTGCTAATAACATCACATCACCAGCAATCGCGTATTGCCAAGTTTCTCGTTTGACCCGTTCAGCTAGGACTAAGTTAAATAGCCATGAACGTGCAGCGGATAAATACATGCTTTTTTGATTACGCTTTCGTGGTGCTTTACCCGTGCTAAACCAATATTCAACGCGGTGTAAATTACCAGCTTGATGACCAAAACGTTGTTCACCAAAATAATTAGGTACGCCCTGTTGCTGGATCTGCTTAAGACCACTTTCCCAACTCGCCTTATCACCTTGAACATTGGTTAAACGCAATTTAAAAACATTACCGGTTAATACACCACGTTTTAATTTTTTGCCATGACGAGTCTGAGTTATTATTTTTATATCTTCTGTTTCAAACTCAGACCACAGAGGCTCTTCAACACCTTCCACCTTGATACTGAACCATTGAGTGGTAATGGCATGACGATCTTTGAGTCCAGCATAGCCCACGGCAACAGAAGGTACACCAGCAAATTTAGCTAATTCTGTCGCTAGCCAATCGGTATTAATACCTCGTTTTTGGATCTGCAACCAGACATGGCCACCGCTACCTTCAGGCTCAAAGGGTAGCTGTTCATCTACTTGAAAATAATCAGGCTTACTGCGAATATCTGCCGAGCATGATAATGCCAGTGGATTGACACGTGGAAGTGATGAAAAATCAAATGATTTCAATGTTTAATCTGCTTTTATAAGTAATACTACTGCATGGGCGGCAATGCCTTCCTTGCGTCCCGCAAAACCTAGTTTTTCTGTCGTTGTCGCTTTAATATTTACCGCTGTAGCAGAGATGGCAAGATCATCGGCTAACAGCTCCCTCATTGCAGGAATAAATGGGGCTAATTTAGGTGCTTGAGCAATCACCGTGCTATCAATATTATTCACTTGCCAGCCAAGATCGGCCACGTCTTTCACCACACGTTGTAATAAAATTCGGCTATCGATATTTTTAAAGGCTTCATCTGTATCAGGAAAGTGATGACCAATATCCCATAAGCCCGCCGCGCCTAATAACGCATCACAAATCGCGTGAATAAGTACGTCACCATCAGAATGCGCTTCCAAGCCATGACTATGGGGCACTGTCACCCCACCAATAATTAGTGGTCTGTTTTGTGCAAATTTATGTACATCATAACCGTGACCAATTCGCATTAGCTTTCCTCACGTTGTTGTTGTAAATATAAACTCGCTAACGCCAGATCTTGTGGCACTGTAATTTTAATATTATCTGGATGGCCGGCAACCATCTTTGGCTGAAAACCCGCTAATTCCATAGCACTGGCATCGTCTGTTACAACCATTCCCTGCTGTTTTGCCATATCTAAAGCCTGTGTTAACGCCTGTAAGCGAAACATTTGTGGTGTTGAAGCTCGCCATAAACCTTGTCGACACACAGTCTCTTCAACTTCATGCTTTGCATTTACCCGTTTAACTGTATCGTTGACCGGAATACCTAATACACCACCAACCTGGTGACCGGACAAATCAGTCAACATGCTGTCTATATCTTGGTGGCGTAAACAAGGACGTGCCGCATCATGGACTAATACCCAAGGATTATTATCATCAAGCGACGTTAGTTTTGTTAAGGCATTCAAAACAGAATCTGCCCGTTGTTCACCACCTATTACTACATGTATAGGGCAGTCAACGTTCACACTAATCTCTGCCCACCATGGATCCTGTTCGGCAATAGCGATTACGATGCCATCAATTTGTGGATGCGATGCTAAGCGTTCTAAGGTCTGTTCTAAAACCGTTTTCCCATCTAAATCAAGATATTGCTTTGGCCGATCGGCTTGCATGCGCGAGCCAATTCCAGCTGCAGGCACTACGGCCCATACCGAATCATTATTCACTGTCGGAATCTTCAATAAGCTGGAAAAAAGTTTCACCCGGTTTAATCATGCCTAACTCACTACGTGCACGTTCTTCTAAGGCATCAAGACCACTTTTCAAATCTTGTACTTCAGCAGCCAATACCTGATTACGCTCTTCTAAGACCGCATTGTCTTGCCGTTGAACTTCTGCCGATCGGTATAAATGTAAAACAGATGGCAGGCCATCATGACTAAACCATAAGCGATATTGCAGAAGGAGCAATATCACTGTTAATAAAATCATCACGGGTTTCATTATTAATTAAAATTAGACCTGTTTAAAAGCCTTTAGGCCCGGATAACTCGCTGCATCAGCTAATTCTGCTTCGATGCGGATGAGTTGATTATATTTTGCAACACGATCTGATCGCGACAACGAGCCTGTTTTGATTTGGCCGGCATTGGTTGCCACGGCTAAATCAGCAATGGTGGTATCTTCTGTTTCACCACTACGATGAGAGATCACAGCGGTATAACCCGCTTTTTTAGCCATATCAATCGCGGCTAAAGTTTCAGTCAAAGTACCAATTTGGTTGACTTTAATCAGAATAGAGTTCGCCACACCTTTATCGATGCCCTGTTGTAAAATAGCCGTATTGGTAACAAATAAATCATCACCCACTAACTGAATGCGTTCACCAATACGATCCGTTAATAACTTCCAGCCATCCCAGTCGTTTTCATCCATACCATCTTCAATCGTGATGATTGGATATTTATCTACCCACGATTCAAGCAAGTCAACAAACTCGACTGATGTTAATGAACGATTCTCAGATGTTAGAACATACATACCATCTTCATAGAACTCTGAGCTTGCAGCATCAATACCGATCATCATATCTTTGCCAGCTTCAAAACCAGCATTAGCGATGGCTTCAAGTATGACTTCAATTGCCGATTCATTAGAAGGTAAATCAGGAGCAAAACCACCTTCATCACCAACTGCTGTATTTAAACCTCGGTCGCTTAATACTTTTTTCAGCGCATGGAAGACTTCTGCACCATAACGTACTGCTTCGGTAATATTTTCTGCGCCCACAGGCACAATCATAAATTCTTGCAGATCTACACTGTTGTCTGCATGTGAACCACCGTTAATGATATTCATCATCGGTACCGGCATCACATTGGCGTCATTACCACCTAAGTAACGATATAAAGGTATTCCAGCTTCGTTAGCTGCAGCGCGTGCTGTCGCCATAGATATGGCTAGTAAGGAGTTTGCTCCCAAACGACCTTTATTTTCAGTCCCATCAATGGCAATCATTTTTTCATCAATTGCTTGTTGCTCAGTAACGTCCATGCCTATAACTGCATCACGTAACTCGCCGTTAACCGCAGCAACAGCATTTAAGACACCCTTACCTAAGTACCGTGATTTATCACCATCACGCAATTCTACCGCCTCACGTTGACCAGTTGACGCACCTGATGGTACTGCCGCACGACCGACTGCACCACTCTCAAGGATCACATCGGCTTCTACAGTTGGGTTGCCACGTGAATCCATAATTTCACGTCCGCGAATGTCTATAATTTTGCTCATTATTTCCTCCAAGGAATGCTTATATTTATTTAAGCTCTACATACAGCTCATTACCGAGCCATTACGATCCAAAGGTTTTATTAAATCAAAGAATCTTCAATGAAATCTTGTTGTTTAACCGTACTATCAATCGCTAGTAAAGTTTCTAACAAAGCTTCCATTTTATCTAACGGCCACGAGTTAGCGCCGTCACTTAAGGCTTTTTCAGGCTCAGGATGCGTTTCCATAAACACGCCAGCTACACCAGCAGCTATAGCCGAACGGGCTAATACCGGTACAAATTCACGTTGGCCACCTGAAGAGCCGCCTTGGCCACCGGGTTGTTGAACTGAGTGCGTCGCATCAAATACAACAGGGCAATCCATAGCACGCATTATCGGCAAACCACGCATATCAGAAATCAAGGTATTGTAACCAAACGAGGTACCGCGGTCACATAACATGATCTGCTCATTACCTGTTGATTTGGCCTTGTCAGCCACATGTTGCATGTCCCACGGTGCTAAGAATTGCCCCTTTTTGATATTCACAGGCAAACCTTGGCGCGCGACCTCTAAAATGAAGTTAGTTTGTCGACATAAAAATGCGGGGGTTTGCAATACATCCACCACACTAGCTACTTCTGCCAACGGTGTATCTTCATGTACATCGGTTAAAATGGGTACACCTAATTCTTTTTTAACTTTCTCAAAAATCGCTAAACCGGCATCCAAACCTGGGCCCCGATAGCTATTTACTGAAGTTCTATTTGCCTTATCAAATGAAGACTTATAAATAAAATGTATGCCCAAGCGGTCGGTCATTTCTTTCAATCGACCTGCGACATCCATGGTCATTTGTTCACTTTCAATCACGCAGGTACCGGCGATCAAGAATAAGGGCTGTTTACCACCCACTTCTTTTCCACATAACTCCATTATTTTTGTCCTCGTTCAGCTTTACTTTTCTTTGCTGCATTGATAAAGCCATCGAACAATGGGTGACCATGTCTCGGTGTTGAAGTGAATTCAGGGTGAGATTGGCATGCTACAAACCACGGATGACCCGGAATTTCAATCATCTCAACTAGGCTGTTATCTACAGACATGCCAGAAAATAATAATCCAGCATCTTCTAACGTTTGTTTGTAGTTGTTATTAAATTCATAGCGATGGCGGTGACGCTCAACGACCTCACTCGCACCATAAACCTTCTCGGCCAAGCTGCCTTCAGTCAATAAACAAGGATAACTACCTAAACGCATAGTGCCGCCTAAGTCAGAATCATGATCACGCAGTTCAATACTGCCATCTTCTTTTTGCCATTCAGTAATCAAACCGATCACTGGATGCGGTGTATTGATATCAAATTCGGTGCTATAAGCATTTTCCAAGCCCGCTTTATTTCGTGCGTAATCAATCACCGCAACTTGCATACCTAAACAAATACCTAAATATGGCACTTTATTTTCTCGTGCGTATTGCGCCGTTTGAATCATGCCTTCAACGCCCCGTTCCCCAAAACCACCGGGAACTAAAATTGCATCCATGCCCGCAATGACAGCGGGACCTTGCTGTTCGATTATTTCTGAATCGACATAATGAACATTGACTTTAGTGCGAGTGTGAATGCCCGCATGTATCAAGGATTCTGACAACGACTTATAGGCCTCAGTCAGATCCATATATTTACCGACCATGGCAATATCAACGGTAGCTTCGGAATTATTTAGGTTATCAACTACTTGCTGCCATTGACTTAAATCAGCAGGCTTGGCATTAATTCCTAATTGTTTCACAACAATTTCATCTAAGCCTTGTTGATGTAATTCCATTGGGATTTTATAAATGCTATCCACGTCAACCGCTGAAATAACTGATTTCTCAGGTACATTGGTAAATAACGCAATCTTACGACGTTCTGCGTCAGGTAACGGTCTATCCATACGGCATAACAATACATCCGGTTGAATACCGATAGTACGTAATTCTTTCACCGAATGTTGTGTCGGTTTTGTTTTTATTTCACCCGCTGAAGGGATATATGGCACTAAAGTTAAATGTAAGAACAGGGCACGCTCACGGCCTAGTTCAACCGCCATTTGGCGTATCGTTTCCAAGAAAGGCAAGGATTCAATATCACCGACGGTACCGCCGATTTCAATCAAAGCCACATCAGCATCGCCAGCACCTTCAAAAATACAGCGTTTAATCTCATCGGTAATATGTGGAATTACTTGTACGGTATTGCCTAAATACTCACCACGGCGCTCTTTACGAATAACATTTTCGTATATTTGGCCCGTAGTGTGATTATTACGGCTAGTCATCTTGGCATCAATAAAACGCTCGTAATGCCCCAGGTCCAAATCCGTTTCAGCACCATCCTCGGTGACAAATACTTCACCATGTTGCAATGGACTCATGGTGCCAGGATCAACATTGATATAAGGATCAAGTTTTACCATCGTGACTTTCAAACCACGTGCTTCGAGAATAGCGGCCAATGACGCTGCTGCAATGCCCTTACCTAAGGACGATACAACACCACCAGTGACAAATATAAATTTAGTCATATTTTGGAGAGTTCTAAAATTAAATGGCATAACCAGAATGGTAACGCTCAAACTAGCGCTATAAACTACCAGAAATCAACATTTCTCTCAATCAAAATCTGGTTCTATCAATCGTTTTTAAAGCAGGTAAATAGCCCTGCTGGCCTGCGCTAACAGCATATCCGTCGCTCATGCTATAGCCCACTATTGCAATCAACTTATCATCACAAAATAATAAAGGAATGCGATCGCGCTGCCATGGCGGAATATGCCATTGCTGAAATAAGTGTTTTAAACTTTGATGATGCTGATGACCTTGTAGTTGAATACGCTCGCCACCTTGACGAAATCCCAATCGCAATTTGTTCACTATTACAGCCTCACTAAGACCTTCACCCACCGTTTGTTGCCAAGCCAACACCTGATCATTTTGCAAAGCGACATCGCGGGTATCAGTTAACATGATCGATTCCAAAACATTATGTTGATGTAAGGGTTTCATCAGATAGAGTTGGTCTTGATATCGTCTAGCTTCCACACCGCTCCAACTAACTAAAGGCTCTTTATCCTGAGCAGCTGAACACACTTCATCGATAATACATTGCAAAACCGTTGTTGACGGCATGGCAAAGTATCGGATATCAATATAATGACGTAATAGATTGCGCTGTCTAGCAGGTGATAAAGTCATTAATGCTGAGATGCTCAACGATTGCGAAGCACCATCAACATCCAGAAATTTCATATCTTGTATGGCAAGATCCACCAGCAACTCACTAGCCTCTGCAGAGTGTTGGGCTGAACGACTTAGCGTTGTTGCCGCTTGAGGCCAACGTTGCTCTATTACTGGCCAGACATTATGGCGAAGATAATTGCGACTCCATCGCGTTTCAACATTGCTTGGGTCCTCTATCCACTTTAGTCCAAACTGTTGTGCATAATGAAGAATGTCTGCTTGAGAAGTATCAAGCAATGGACGTATTAATGTCATATTGCCCATTGATGACTTTTTACCCATAGCGGCTAAGCCTTTAGGCCCTGCACCACGTATCAGTTGTAACAGTACGGTTTCAGCTTGATCATGCTGGTGTTGTGCAGTTAGTAGTACATCCTTGGGTGATAGGAGCTGTTCAATAGCTTGATAACGTGCTGTTCTCGCAGCGGCTTCCATGCCTAATGCTTCAATATTACCTACTTCAACTTGCAAATTATGGTGTTCAACTTTAAGCGTTTCACAAATATCAGCACAGTGCTTTGCCCAGTTTTTTGAATCATTTTGTAAGTTATGATCGACATGCACTGTCGCCACAAAATTTAATTGCGGATGCTCCGATGTGGCCAATAGATGCAACAACACATGAGAATCAACACCGCCGCTATAGGCTAGCCAAATTCGTTTGCCCGCAGATAATGCGACAAGATCTTCTACTATCTGTTGTGGGTGTAACAGGCGAATTAACCTTCAAACTCACCATAATTAAGCAATCGTTGCTGACGTCGCTCAATTAGCTGATCCATAGGTAAAGCTTCTAACTCGGTTAATTTAGCGTCAATCGAATTTTTAATACGGGTCGCGACTTCGTCCATATCTCGATGAGCACCACCCAAAGGTTCAGCAATAACTTCATCCACTAAACCTAGACTTTCCAATCGTTCTGAGGTTATCCCTAGTGTTGCTGCTGCATCCGAAGCTTTTTCTGCACTCTTCCATAAAATAGACGCACAACCTTCTGGCGAAATAACGGAATAAATACTGTATTCCAACATCATTACATGATCAGCCACGCCGACAGCTAAAGCTCCACCTGAGCCACCTTCCCCAATCACCGTACTGATGATTGGCGTTTTCAGTTGTGCCATTTCAAATAGATTTTTAGCGATGGCTTCACTTTGACCACGTTCTTCAGCACCAATACCAGGATAAGCACCAGGGGTGTCAATAAAGGTCACTACAGGTAAACCAAAACGTTCTGCCATTTTCATTACCCGTAAGGCTTTGCGATAGCCTTCTGGTCGTGGCATACCAAAATTACGTGCTACTTTTTCTTTAGTATCGCGCCCTTTTTGATGACCGATAACAACCACTGAGCGACCATTCAATCGGCCAATACCAGTTACTAATGCCGCATCATCAGCATAAGCACGATCACCACGTAATTCTTCAAAATCAGTTATAAAACGCTGAATATAATCCAAAGTATATGGGCGTTGCGGATGGCGTGCCATCTGGGTGATTTGCCATGGTGTCAATGACGAAAAAATCGTTTTGGTCAATGCTGCACTTTTTTCTTTTAACTTTTGAATTTCCTCAGTGATGTTTAAATCACTGTCGTTACTCATGTAACGCAACTCATCAATTTTTGCTTCTAACTCAGCGATGGGTTGTTCATAGTCGAGGAAATTTAGCTGCATTACCATTACCTTAAATTCAAATATTGCGGTGATTATACACGTTCAAAACACAAAAACGTTTAGTTCATAATCAACTCGCTGCCTTCATCTACATCATCCTTGCCACCGCCCATCCGAACTTCAAGACTAAGGTCATTTTTAGAGTCTGCATTACGCAAGGCTTCATCTAAAGTAATCTTACCTTCTCTGTAAAGTGACAATAAGGCCTGGTCAAAGGTAACTGTGCCTTCTTCGGTACTCTCTTTCATCGCATCTTTAATGCCACCAATATCACCTTTACTAATCAATTCAGAAATATATGGCGAATTTAACATGATTTCGACTGCCGGTATTCGCTTGCCTTCCTTAGTAGGTAACAAGCGTTGTGAGATGATGGCGCGTAAGTTTAGTGATAAATCCATCAACAGCTGGCGTTGAGCAACTTCTGGGAAGAAATTCAAAATTCTGTCCATGGTTTGATTGGCATTGTTCGCATGTAGCGTTGCTAAACACAAGTGACCTGTTTCAGAATATGAAATCGCGTGTTTCATCGTTTCCATATCACGAATTTCACCAATTAAAATAACATCTGGCGCCTCACGCAGTGCATTTTTTAACGCATTTTCATAACTGAGCGTATCAATGCCCACTTCGCGTTGTTGGACGATCGACTTTTCGTGGCCATGAATAAACTCAAGAGGATCTTCAATCGTCAAAATATGGGAACTCGAATTTCTGTTTCGGTAACCAATCATTGCGGCCAGTGATGTTGATTTACCTGAACCAGTTGCACCAACAACTAATACCAATCCCCGTTTTTCCATAATGACGTCACCTAATACGGCTGGTAAATTCATTTCTTCAAAATGTGGAATTTTAGATTGGATATAACGAATGACAATTGATACTTCCCCACGTTGTCGGAAAATATTGACCCGAAAACGCCCTACACCTTGTAAAGGTACGGCAAAGTTCATTTCCATGACTTCTTCAAATTCTTTGGCTTGATCTTCACTCATTAATGACACAGCCATTTCATGAACCTTACCAGGTGCAAGTTTTTCCTGTCCTACAGGACGAATTACACCTTCTATTTTTATCTGTGGTTCAGTGCCGGTACAAAAGAATATATCTGACGCATTCTTTTCTGCCATTAGCTTTAAATAAGGTGTCATATCCATTGCCGAAGTCCTCTTACCGCGTATTTTATAATGTCATATTAATCTAATCGTACACGATAGACTTCCGCCAGCGAAATCTCTTTCGCTCTGGCCCGATTCAAGGCATTGTTTGTCAGTGTGACCATCCCCTGTTTAATCGCCTGTTTATAAATTTCTGCTGTATCAACATCGGGTGAAATTATCTTTTTAATTTTTTCCGTCATGCACATCAATTCATAAACGGTTACTCGACCGTCTATACCTGTTTGATGGCAATGCTCGCAACCGAAACCATGATAAAACTCTTCATCTGCATCTATAGCTAACGATTGCCTAGCTTGAATATCTACGGGTTCTATCTCTAAACAGTGTGAACAGTTCTTCTTGACTAACCGTTGGGCTAAAACACCTAATAAACTACCAGTAAGTAAATAGGGTTCAATGCCCATTTCTAATAATCGAGTCACGGCCCCAGGGGCGTCATTGGTATGCAGAGTACTTAAGACTAAATGCCCGGTTAATGCACTTTCAACTGCAATCTTACAGGTTTCATTATCTCGAATTTCACCGACCAAAATAACATCGGGATCGTGACGCAAAATATTTCGCAGTGCTCTAGCAAAGGTATAACCAATAGAATGATTAATCTGAATTTGCTGAATGCCATCCATATGGTACTCAACGGGATCTTCCACCGTCAGGATATTTACATTTTGTTTTTGTACCTCTGCCAATGCAGCATAAAGCGTAGTTGATTTGCCCGAACCTGTCGGTCCAGTAACCAAAAAAACACCATGATTCTTATGCAAGATATCTCTAAGCACATCCTCATCATGCTGACTAAAGCCTAATTCTGAAATAGGTCTTAAACCTACCTGTGAATTTAATAGTCGTATAACAACGCTTTCCCCCTCCACAGTAGGCATAATAGAAATTCGTAGATCAACGACAAAGCCATTAGTCCGAACACAGCAGCGACCATCTTGGGGGATACGTCGTTCCGCGATATTCATTCCACCGATAATTTTGATTCGGCTAACTACGGCTGGCAATAATGACTTACTAAATTCCCGAACACTAATTAAACTGCCATCCACACGATAGACCAACTCAACCTTTTCTGCCCCCGGCCGAACATGAATATCAGAAGCATTGCGTTCAATAGCATCCCTGATAACAGTACTGACTAAACGTACTATAGGGCGTTCTGAACCCAACCGTTCTAATTCATGCATTTCCTCAATCAACGTTTCAGTTGTCTCAACAGTCGCCGAATCAAAATCATCACTTTGAATGCCGTAGTAATGGTTGATTGCCCATTGAACGTCTTTTAACGTTGTAACAGAAGCATCAACCGTCAAACCGGTGATAAAACACAAAGACTGATACAGTTCTTGCCGCATGGGAAAGGCCATGGCAACCTGAATATGTGATTGAGTGATGCCAATCGGGATAATATTGTGTGCCCTGGCAAAGTCAGCAGGAACAATATTTAACACTTCTTCATCGACATGAAAATCACTGAGCTTTACGAAGGGTAAACCGAGACGCTCGGCTAATATTCGTTGTGTTTGTTCTTCAGTCGAAAGGAGATTTGATTCTAAGGCTATTGCTGCTATTGATGATTCTTCGACATCAAAATCCTCCAGAGGCACCTCAGAAAATACATCATTGGCACCGAGAGATTCAGCCGTTTGAGAGTCATCTCTGACTGACATAATGACACCCCTCTGTTTAAGAGTTGTATGTCATTGTAACAGCACTCACCACTGGCAGGGCTATTAACTCCGATAATAAAGTGTCTGTTGGCGTGATTTTCCAGTCTTCTCCCAAGCGCACTAAAGTACGAGCATTTTGATTTACATATTCTATTTCTAATGGCGTTAGGCCTTCACGAAAGGGAGTCAACGTAGATTGCAATGTTTGCAACCAATCATGGCCCCCAGCCTCATTGTCAATTTTTAATACCAAAGACTTTCCACATATTTCACGCGCCCGTGGCATGTCATAAACTGCTTCAGCTGTTGCAGCTAAACCACCAGTGAAATTATCCTGACCAATCTTCCCTTGTATCACCACTAACTTATCAGGTTGAATTCGTGACTGAAATTGCTCATAAACTTCAGCAAAAATGCGTACTTCTAAGCGTGCGGTTTGATCATCCAAGGTGATAAATGCCATACGGCCACCATTTTTAGCTTTCATAGTACGGATAGCAACAATCAATCCAGCGGTGATCACCGGGATTTCATTACGTTGATATCCTTTTGATTCAGGTGCATCCAATTCACTAATTTTTTTGGGAATAAAACGGGCGAGTTCTTTGGCATAACGATCAATAGGATGACCACTTAGATACAAACCCAACGTTTCTTTCTCGGCACTCAATAGCTGCTCTTCGGTCCACTGCTCGGCCTCAATCAAAGGCTCGTCTTTGGCATCTGTTTGTTCAGCAACCATCAAGCCAAACATATCATTCTGGCCGCTCTCACTATCACGTCGGTGCTGTTCTGCAATTTTCATTGCTTTCGCCAGACTGGCTTCAAGGCTTGCTCTATGTCCACCTAAGGAATCCATAGCCCCAGCTTTAACGAGTGAATCCATTACTCGTTTATTGATTTTTTTCATATCAACACGGCGGCAGAAATCATAAAGATTATTAAACTCGGCACCCTGCTCTCTTTCGTTAACAATGCCGGTTAACGCCGCTTCACCAACACCTTTGATGGCACCCAGACCATAGCGAATGGTTGATTCATCAGCAACGGTAAATTGAATTTTGCTGTTATTTACATCGGGTGGTAATACCGTCAGCTTCATATCTCGACATTCATCGATAAGACCAACCACCTTATCGGTATTATCCATATCAGCTGATAATACTGCTGCCATAAAGGCTGCTGGATAATGAGCCTTTAACCAAGCTGTTTGATAGGCCACCAAGGCATATGCAGCTGAGTGAGATTTATTAAAACCATATTCAGCAAACTTTTCCATCAAATCAAAGATTGGACCAGCTTGTTCTTCAGAAATATCTCTGCCTTTAGCACCATCCAGAAACAGCTGTCGTTGCTTGGCCATTTCTTCAGCTTTTTTCTTACCCATGGCGCGACGCAACATGTCCGCCCCACCCAAGCTATAGCCTGCTAAAACCTGAGCAATTTGCATGACCTGCTCTTGATAAACGATGACGCCGTAGGTCGGTTTTAATACTGGTTCTAAGTCTGGATGTGGATAGTCCACTTTGGCGCGACCATGTTTACGATTTACAAAGTCATCAACCATGCCCGACTGTAAAGGCCCCGGACGGAACAAGGCAACCAAGGCAACAATATCTTCAAAGGTGTCTGGCTGCAGGCGCTTTATCAACTCCTTCATACCACGAGACTCCAGCTGGAATACAGCCGTGGTCTCACATCGTTTTAATAAGGCATAACTCGCTTTATCATCTAACGGTAAATTGTCGATATTAATCTTGGCAGCTTCGTCAGCCGGTAACATCGCTTTAACATTTTTGACGGCCCAATCAATCACCGTCAGCGTTTTAAGGCCCAAGAAGTCAAACTTAACTAGTCCTACACTTTCAACATCATCTTTATCATATTGAGACACTAAGCTAGCGCCATTACTTTCACAATAAATCGGGGTATATTCTGTTAACGCTTTAGGTGCGATGACAACACCACCGGCATGTTTACCCACATTTCGAGTAAGACCTTCCAGCTTCAAAGCCAAATCAATCAGTGTTTTAACTTCTTCTTCTTTGTCATATTTTTCTTTTAACAAAGGCTCTTGTTCCATGGCCTTAGTTAAGGTCATTTTTATCTCAAAAGGAACGAGCTTAGCTAATTGATCCACCATGCCATAAGGTTGGCCTAATACCCGTCCTACATCGCGTAATACTGCTTTGGCAGCCATGGTGCCGTAAGTAATGATCTGCGAAACATGATCACGGCCATAATGTTGTGATACGTATTCAATAACACGATCACGTCCTTCCATACAGAAATCGATATCAAAGTCAGGTAACGATACCCGCTCAGGATTAAGAAACCGCTCAAATAACAAATCATATTGCAAGGGATCTATATCAGTGATTTTTAAGGCATAGGCCACCAAAGAACCGGCACCTGAACCACGCCCCGGTCCTACCGGTACTTCATTGTTTTTGGCCCAATGAATAAAGTCGGCAACGATCAAAAAATAACCGGGAAAGCCCATTTGATTGATAACGTCCAGCTCTATCTGTAAACGTGCTTCATACTCAGGTCTTTTTTGTTCTCGCACTTCTTCGTCAGGAAATAATATCGGTAGTCGCTCTTTCAATCCTTCATACGATTCTTGGCTAAAAAACTCACCGATAGTCATGCCTTCTGGCACAGGGAAATCAGGTAAGAAATGTTCGCCTAAAGTCAATTCAACACTACAGCGTTTGGCTATTTCTAGCGTATTCTCGATCGCTTCTGGAATATCACTAAATAACTCAACCATTTCAGCCGCTGTACGTAAATACTGCTGCTCCGAGTAATTGCGTGGCCGGCGTGGATCATCCAATAATCGTCCTTCATGAATACACACTTTAGCTTCATGAGCTTCGAACTCTTCGGAGTCTAGAAAACGCACATCATTGGTCGCTACGACTGGTAAATCATGTTTCAGAGCGACCTCTATTGCTAAATTAATATAGCGCTCTTCATCCTCTCGTCCGGTGCGGATAAGCTCCAAATATAATCGATCTGAAAACAAGCCTTGCCAATGAGCAACGATTGTTTCAACTTCTTCGACTTGATTATTAAGTAGCGCTTTGCCCAATATGCCGGTGCGTCCACCGCTGAGACAGATCAAGCCATCGGTTTGACCATCAAGCCAGTCTAATTCCAACATCGGCACACCTAAGTGCTGACCTTCAGTATAGGCGCGTGATAATAAACGCGACATATTGAGGTAACCGACCATGTCCTGACACAGCAAGACAAAACGACTGCTTTTTTTCGGGTCATCAGGATCACGTAAACGCAGATCAGCACCTAGAATTGGCTTGATGCCTGCTTGTTCAGCTGCAGTATAAAACTTCACCGCCGCAAAAAAGTTGTGTTGGTCAGTAATCGCAATGGCAGGCATTCCTGCAGCTGCCGTCGCTTTAATCAAGGGTTTTATACGAACTAAACCATCAACCAAGGAATAATCAGTGTGTAGATGTAAATGGACAAACTCAGCAGACATAAAGACTAATTCAACTCACAACAGGTAAAAATCACGTGTTTTCCTACTTAAGGAAAACGGACAGGTTCAGGTTTTACGCCCTTACCTAAGGTTGCATCAACAATCGCTTCAGCTTGTTTCTGACCCATCGCTAACGCATCGGCTTCCGACATGGCAGGAGCAAAGTTCGTTGGCACTGATGATGTAGGTTCATCTTGTTTTACATATAAAGTTTGGGTCGGATAAGCAAACTCAACATCCAGCTGTTTTGCTAATCGTAATATATCTAACAAAAAGCGGTGACGCTCACGTAACTCAGTATTCCAGTCCGGCGTTTCCCAAAACACATAAACCAAGATATCTAATGAAGCCGCATTGTATTGATTAAAGTAGACCTGATAATAATCTTTGCGCATATAGGGATGTAATTGCACTAAGGCACGCACACCTTCACAAAACGCATCAATCTTTTCTGGCGGCGTATCGTAAGTAAGCCCGAGCATGGTTTTCATTCGACGAAAACGACGAGCCCCCATATTATCTATAGTGGTAGTGGTCAACGCTGCGTTCGGCAAGGTAATCAAAGAATTATAAAACGTACGAATGCGGGTACTTCTAAAGCCTACTTCTTCAACAGAGCCTTCGACATCGCCAATCACCACCCAGTCGCCAATATGAAAGGGACGATCCAACAATACGGTTAATGAACCAAAAAAGTTACCTAATAAATCTTTTGCCGCTAATGCAAAGGCCAAACCACCCAAGCCAAGACCCGCTAACAAACTGGTCACATCGATATTTAAATTATCGGCAGAAAAAATAACACCGATAACAAAGACGAAGACTTTCAGGCTCTTACTGATCATCGGCACCAATAAATCATCAAACTTATTCTCTGTCGCACGTGCTTTTTTAATTAATAAGGCATGGAAAATATCGACCAGTCTAAATGCACTCCATACGGCGGACAGACTAACTAAAACTTTCACTGCCACTGACAAAATGATCAAAGCAGTATCCGGCAAGCCAAACACACCTAAACCTAACCACCAAATAATCGCCATTGCCATTAAACCGAGTGGTCGTAAAACCGTATTATCTAAATCTTCAAATGCTGGGTGTCGTTGTTGCCAGCGAGTGATGCTCCTAACTAAAAACCACGCTAAGGATTTGTCCGCGATGGAGCCCACCACAATGACCAAAAACACACCTATCCATTGCCAATATTCCAGTAAAAAACCTTGTTTTAATACTTCAGGCATTTGTGAACGAATTTTGATAGATAAAGGTAAGGCGCTTTGCGGTTCTTTGACACCTACTATTGCTGGTTTTGCTAATAAGCCTTCCAAAATGGCCGGTAATGCCTCCAGCGTATTTTTACTGAATAACCAGCGACCATCAGCCTGTTTTACAATTTCAACCTTGCCTTGAGAATAACGGCCATAAGTATATTTCTCAGCAGCAGGATCTGTCTTAATGGATGATAAGTCCACCTCTTTACTACGCTCTATGACCGATGATAAAGACAGGGCTAACTCTCGACCTTTACTGTTACGAATCAATGCGGCCGTGTTGGATAAATCCAAGGTCGAGATAGCGAGTGTTATTTGTTGCTGATCACCTGAAGATACCGCTTTCATGGCCATCAAAAATGTTCGCATCGTTGCACGTGGCGAAATTAATGACTCAGGTATCTCCTGAGCAGTTACATTATTGCTGTCAACATCGTCAGCCGAAACCAGCGGAATATAAAAAAGTAGGCTAAAAACGACTAGCCAAATCTGTATTAACGTTTTCATGCTAAATCTAACTCCAATTCCGGATCAGGTGCATAACTCAACACTGTTTTTGCTGCAGATTTCCATTCCTGACTGGCTAATAATTCTTCTCGTTTCATTGCATGCCGACCATGCAAGCGAATCAAACGCATATGTCTCACCGGATCATCATCTATTTTCAGACCATCAATCACTTGAATGACACTATCGGGTTTATTACACACTAAAACCATATCGCAGCCAGCGGATAAAGCAGCTTCTGTCCTCGCTAGGCTGTCGCCCATCACTGCAGCACCTTCCATACTAAGATCATCGCTCAATACCACGCCTTGGAAACCTAAGCGATCTCGTAGAATTTCTTTAATCCAAAAAGGCGAAAATCCTGCCGGCAAGCTATCACTTTTTTCATAAACTATATGCGCGGGCATAATGCCATCCAAGCCAGAATTACACAGCTGTTTAAAAGGCAGCATATCGGCTTGTATCATATCTTCAAAATGGCGTGAATCCACAGGCAAACCAAGGTGAGAGTCGACTTCCACTGCACCATGCCCAGGGAAATGTTTACCTACCGCCGGCATCCACGCACGTTTCATTCCTGAAATATAAGCGCGCGCCATGGCCGTGACCGCTTCAGGGTCTCGATGAAAGGAACGATCACCAATAATGTCACTTACGCCATAATCCAAATCCAATACCGGTGCAAAACTAAAATCAACACCAACTGAACGTAATTCTGCAGCCATTAACCAGCCCGTTACTTCAGCTCGTTCCAATGTTTGTTTGGGATGCTGCATATACTGTCGACCCAACGCACCAACAGGCGGCAAACGGGTAAACCCTTTGCGAAAACGTTGAACTCGTCCGCCTTCGTGATCAACCGAAATAATTAAATGCGGATCGCGTAATGCTCTAATGCTGTCAGTGAGTGCAGAAATTTGTTCAGGAGATTCGTAATTACGTGTGAATAGAATGACACCGCCAACTAAAGGGTGCTGCAAAACTTCACGTTCTTGCTGGCTTAACTCCAACCCTACCAAGTCGACCATTAACGGGCCTAATGTCATAAATCATCACCTTATTCATGAATCCAAACTTTTGTGCCCGGTTTGACTAAATCAAACAATGCCAAAAGATCCTTATTTTGCATACGAATACATCCATGCGATAACGGCATGCCCATCGGTAAACTGTCGGGACAGCCATGGATATAAATATAGCGTTGCATTGTATCAACATTTCCCAAACGGTTTTTGCCCAGTTCCAAGCCGCTTAACCATAATATTCGCGTTAAAATCCAGTCTCGATCAGGAAATTGTTGGTTTAGTGCTTCAGTGTAGATTTCACCGGTAGCACGTCGTCCCACAAAAACAGTGTTTTCAGCTTTTCCAGCACCTATGCAAGCTCGAATTTGATGCATACCGGTTGGCGTTTGGCCACTATTTTTTTGTTCGCCCACACCTTTTACTGCAGTTGAAATTGATGCTTCAAATATCACTTTTTTGTCGTAAATAAGACAACAATATTGTTCAACAATTGAAATATCTAACATCATCATAAGTATATAAACATCTTAATAAGGTTTAGAGATAAGCACGCTAAGCAGGTGAATTAAAAGAAACCATTCTATGGTTATCTAGTGTACAAGAAACAAACAATATATCTAATATTTTTTAAAGCATCATCCAGGGATTTACAAATACATAAAAATAAGAAATACTCCAGTTGAATTAAATCCTAATTATTAGAGATATATACGGTGGAAACTGAATCGGAACACGTTGAGAGATTTGAGAAATTACACCTCAAAACAAATGAAAAGCTCGAAATTTTCGTTAATGGCTATATTGGTAATGCTTTAGGTACAGGTGACGATACTCATTACACCGGTTCATTAATCATAACTGATGAGCGTGTTGCCTTTTTCCATTACGGTGAGTTTGGTGATATTTTCAAAACAGTCCCCTTAAATACCATTACTGATATTCAACGAAAATCATTCCTCGGCCACCGAACAATTAAAATCAATACCTCGAACAATTCGCTTACGTTTAAAACATTCAGTCGAGATTGTGCTCAATCTATCTATAGTTTTTTAAGCGTGCAATTGCTCAATACCGCAGCATCGGCTAACGCAACCAGTTAATACGTTTATTGTAAAAAAATCGTCACCATTAGCTTGGTTGCTCTTAACCTTCAGATGTTTTTTTCAATTATATTCGTGGCTAAATCATCGATGCTTACTTGGTTTTTTTCTTGCCAATAATCTTTTATTCCCTGCTCACCTTGCTTAACCGCCCAATTAGTTAGCTGCTCACGTTCCCCCACATAATCGTAATAAGGCACGGCCATACCACATGAGGTCTGCACAAGGTCTACACTCAACTCAAATATTTGACGTGCACCTGGCTGATCATCAAACAAGGCATACAGTTCATCCCACTTAGCATCATTTCTATGAATAACCTCGGCGTTACCATAAAGCCTAAATATCATCGGCTTGCCTTCAAAGGCAGTAAATAAAATGGTCATTCTTGGGTTTTCTTGCACATGAGCAGATGTTTCATTGCCACTGCCCGTTACATTTAACCAAGCCACTTTCTTATTACTGATCACCCGAAAAGAGTCCATGCCCTTGGGTGAAATATTTACTCGACTATCTGCTGTTGCGGTACCAACAAAAAACAGTTTCTGCTCTTCAATAAACTGTATATGTTTTTCCGATATTTCAGAATATTGTTGCCCCATTTTATTTTGCTCTTTGTATACGTTGTAATAACTCTATCGAGGCGTCCACTTCCACTTTTCTGATGGCCACACTTTCAATATTGCAGCCAATTGGAATGCCATTTTCATCGGCAAAGTCTTTTAATTCCAACCAATTTTGTTCGGAAATATCTACCGATTTTTGCAAAATATCACTGGTATGTTTTAACTCGTTTTCCAGCCAACGTGGAATGCTGATGCCTAACCACTTCATAAACTCCAACGTTTTAACTGACCCACAGGGCGTTAGAGTAAATAAAATCGGTACCAACGGAATATTATGTTCGCGGCCATAATGGTAATAATCAGAAAGAAAGTTCTTCGAAGCATTTACGTCATAGACTCCTTGCGAAACAAAAAAGCTACAGCCCTGAGCAATTTTATTAAATACACGAATATGTTCATCACCTTTAGCTTGATGACGTTCAGGAATAGTGACACCGCCTAATAAAATCTCTTGATCCACCTGCTGCTTCAAGTCATACGCACCTTTCATCGATAACGTCACTTCTTGAGATTTAGATGCCGCGCCAACAAATACGGTTAAGTCTTTCTGAACAGCTGCATCTTCAATGAACTTCGACAGCTCCGTCTCGCTATATTTACCTACAGAGCGATAAATAACTTTTGGCACTGCAAGATCACTTAGATAATCTCGACTATAAGAGAAGGAATCTAAGGTCTCAATAAAGGGAAAAGGACGCTCGACTGAAGTACGAGATTTTTCATCTTGAATGTCATAAAGAATCAAACCATCGATATTTAGACCTTGCAGCCGTTCCATTTGTCTCGTTGCAATTTCTTCAATTTTTTCTAGCGACGTACCCTTCTTTGGCGGGGTAATACCATAAAGAACGATACCGCTTTCTTTGTTTTTAATTTTATCAGCAAGCATGTTTTCTCTTTCATTATTGATGTTCTAGCTCGCAATTATAGCTATTAATAATCATGCTTGTTTTTATATCTTCACCACCAGTGTTCAAATTGAATACCAAAAGTTAGGCCATCAGTATCATTAGCAAATGGGGCATCTCCTGGCCCGGCTCCCACCAAACCTTCAAAGTCATCACTCCAGTAAGCTTTTGTTGCAAATAGTCGAACGACAGGTCGAGAATAATAACCTCGACTTTTACTGTATTGCAGTGCCGCAGTGAATTTAGAAACCTGTCCACTCACGTCTAAAACATCATTATCGACGTAATCGATACCGGCCTCGATCGCGATATTGAAATGATCTGTTAAATACACAATGGGTCTAACTCCGGTGCTATACCACTGCGTATCTGAATTATTGTTAACACCGCGATCTTCTGACCGAATCACAGCTGCCCACTCTATCGAATATACATCACTGTCATAGACAAAGTTATTATTGAGCTCCCAATAATGCGCATCATCAAGGTCGAACCCTTGATCTTCTCTGACCGGATTAGGGTTATTATTACTTTGTCTAAAGGCTGCGCCTTGTCTGTAGATAATAGCTACTGTATTAGTGATATTGTCAGAAATTTTACTGTCTATCCATGCTGCTAAACCAAAGCCATCTTTTGTATCCGTTTTTATTGATGTTCCATTAACCGTTAACGGATCACCACCCTCGCGATGAACATATTCTGCAAATAAATTAAGTTTATGTTGCTGATTTAATTCGATATCTAATAACCTGAAATCATACGAGTAACTATAAATATCTTTTTCCAAGATATCGTCATCATCTTTTAATTGGAAGGCAGCAATTTTAAGTTCACCAAGTAATCTATCTAATTCTATGCCTGCTCCCAGATTCGCCCCTTGCCCAGTATTCAACCAAAAATAATCATTCATGTGAACATCTTTCCGGTCATAAAAAATCCTACCCAACCATACGCTTAAGTCTGGCCGAAACACCTTTTCAAACCTAATGTAAGCTTGATCGACAATCGGATCACGATAAAATAACTTTTCATCACTAAATGATTTAAAGTCAGCAATAAAAAATAACGCTTCAATTTTTTTTGTTTGTGTTTCATCTAACGGGTATGAAAAATTAATACCCACCTCTAAACCGATATGAGCTTCATTACCTAAACGATAACCTGCCCTTGCACCAGGCGCTTGAAAACGAGCTTGTGTTCCACCACCACTACTTTGGCCTGTGCCGATCAGCGCATAACCGATAAAATCAAAATACGATAAAAACGTATCACTGGTCGGATCCGACTCTTCAGCAAAACTATCCATGGAAATACTCAATAACAAACAAATGAAAACAATTCGATAATCACAAAACTTAATCATTTCAAACTCCTTATCAATGGTGAATCTGGAGTTGCTTGTTACAATTTGAGTATGCCTAAAAATACACACACTTGATTAACGAGATGGTCGTCGCTTTGAAAAACACCACGGCGGTAAAGATTATTATGCGCCGAAACCAAGCCTTTTTATAGCTTCAGTCCGGACAGTCTACCGGTTCAAAATCAAAGCCATGTTTGTCGATGATATGTTGTAAAACACCACGTTCACATAAACGTAAATAAGCATCGTTATAACGTCTTATTATTTCCTTGCCATGTGGGTTGTTTTTAGCTATGGCGGGTGACGATCTTTGTACTTGAATATGAGGCAGTAAGGTTCTAAATGTTATATCTTGGCCAGCTACATTATGTTTCAGTTCATAATTTAAAGTTATAGGATCGCCGATGATTACATCCACTCTACCGCGGGCCAACATCTTTACTTTCTGAATAGTGTAATCGACAAAATGAAACTCAAAACCTTTATGACTCAACACGTCACTGCTATAACCACCGTGATTATGTAACGCTACTCGCACATCATGCAAATCTTTAAGTTCACCACTTTTCAGCGGTGAGTTATCTAATACAACAAAACTGGTGTATTCAATATCCGTAGCGTAAAAAAAATCAAAATCCTGTTGATGCAAATTGACATCGTTCCACATCGAAAACAACATGTCATACAGGCCTTTTTTTGCTCCGATCTTACATCTGGCCCAAGGAACAAAGATGACTTCAGTCTCAAAACCTGCTTCCGCCATCACAGTGCTAGTGAAATCAGCTGCTAATCCGCCATCTACCATATCTGATGCAGCATACGGATAACCGTTATGCCAACACATTTTAATTTTTTTAGGCACGCTGTCACTGGTCCATGTTTCTGCTTTTTCAGCAGTCACATTCATGGCTAACGTTAACAGCAATAAGATAAGAACAAGCTTATTCATAACCGCATACCAACATATATAAGCTAAGGCTACTAGCTATATAAAAGTCATTATGCGCCTTTAAATTTAAGCTTGGTACTTAATGAGTTTGGACTTAAAAGTTTAAGTTTTTTTTAATAAGAGAGCATTATCTATAGCAACAAACTTACTCGCCGCATTGATCAATGACCGTGCTGTAAGTTGTTTGACACCATAGACTTCAACCGGTGTTTCATAATCTGTTTTGACTTTTTCCACTAATAAATCAAAATCGCCATCACCCGTTGCCATTACAACTACATCGGCCTCACGAGAATAGTCCATCACATCAATAGCAATGCCTACATCCCAGTCACCCTTAGCCGAACCATCTTTACGTTGAATATAAGGTTTTAATTTCACTTCAAAGCCAATGGCCCGAAGGATATTTTGGAACTGTTTCTGTTTTTCATCGCCCCGATCGATGGCATAGGCTACGGCTTTAGTGACTTCTCTATCTTTAGTGACTTCTGCCCAAAATTGATTAAAGTCAAAGTTGCGACCATAGGCATCGCGGGTGGTGTAATAGATGTTTTGCACATCTACAAAAATGGCTACTTTTTTCATAACGATTAACTGTTATTACCTTTATTAAAGTCTGTGTCGATTTCACTTTGCAGTTTTTCAAGATCATCCAAAATACGAATAAACTTGCTACCAAACTGGGTGACGTTATATTCAACCCGGGGTGGCACTTCATTAAAACTATTACGTTCTAAAATGCCAAACTCCACGTTCCTACGCAGGCACTCATTAAGTACTTTAGTACTTAAACCTTCAACACTGCGTACCATTTCTCCCGGCCGATTAATGTCCGTTGCCAACAACTGATACACCGTGAGCGACCATTTACAGCCGAAAATAGTCTCAACCATACGTGCACTACGCTCAGGAGCTGATTTTCTTAAAAATAATTTTTCCTGACTTTTCATAATCTTGTACCAATAAGTAACTACCGCACCGATTTGTGCCTACTTTTCAATAAGCTACTTAATTTCATATGCTTCGTCTACACCTTATAACTTTCTTGGAGATAATCGTATGAAAAACCTAACTAAAGCCTTGGCAATGATTGTTGGCGGTTCCAGCGGTATGGGCCTAGCGACGGCAAGACAACTACTTGAACAAGATACTGATGTCATCATCATTGGCAGCTCTGCCAAAAAACTAGCTGCAGCACAACAACAGTTAGCTGAATTTGGTTCAGTAGAAACAGTACAAGCTGATTTGTACCAAGAAGCAGATGTGCAACGTATCATCGATTTGGTCAGCAATGATCGTCATATCAACTACCTAGTTAATGCCGCTGGAAAATTCTCACCTACAGCTTTTCTAGCTCATCAGCTTGCTGATTACAATAAACATTTAGACTTAAACCGGGCCACTTTCTTCATCTCACAAGCAGTAGCCAACAACATGATTAAAAATGGTAGTGGTTCAATTGTTCATATTGGTTCAATGTGGGCGAAACAAGCGATTAAGGCCACGCCCTCTTCTGCCTATTCAATGGCAAAGGCCGGCTTACACTCATTAACTCAACATATGGCGATGGAATTAGCAGAACATAATATTCGAGTGAATGCCGTCTCCCCTGCCGTGGTGAAAACACCGATCTATGAAGCCTTTATCAAACCAGAACAGTTAGATGAAACCTTATCAACATTTGATGCTTTTCATCCCATTGGACGTATAGGCAATGTAGATGATGTTGCTAATGTTATTAACTTATTGTTGAGCGATGCATCTAGCTGGGTAACAGGTGCGGTGTGGGATGTGGATGGCGGCGTAATGGCCGGTCGTAACTAACTAGTGAGCTGATTTAAGGGGCTGATTTGTAGTTACAGTACAAGTCAGACCCTATTTTACTACCTACACCCTGCTTACTATCTTAATAGAATATTGCTAACCATTAGGGTAAATCGAAAGGTGATTAGTGACAGGATCTCCCTTGAGACTGTAACCGCCAATAGTTATAAGGCCAAGGTGTGATAAAGCCAGCAAACAATGCCAAAGGAATCACCCACCAGGTCAACAATGCACCTCCAGTTAATAGATAATCGGTTAGATTCATCGCGGTTTCCATTGCTAGCATTGATATAAAGCTCATACCTAACGCTGTTTTTAACGCGTTGCTTAAGTTGAAACCAGATCGAAATAAAATAACGGTTTCTAATAATATACTGGTCAGCAAGCCATTCAACATCGCGAGCAGCATTACAAAGAGCGTTGATACGTCATAAGCGCTGTATTGGAAATATGCAATGGTTCCAAAATCCCCAATAGCACACCCTATCAAACACCATTTTGTATTATGAGCACTCTTGCTCCAGTTTGCAGTGTTACTCCAAAAAGCCGTCATAATTTCAATTCCAATAAGTAAAGTAAGTGAAATCTATTTTATAGTGTGAGGGTTAAAATCCAGTTATATCCTATCTTTGTATCGTTATACAATTTACAGCTTATCGATGGAATGTCGTTTTTTTTCATTTTTTAATGAACGAAAATGACTAGGTGTGAGGCCGGTAACCTTTTTAAACTGACCGCTTAAATGGGCAACACTGCTATAACCTAATTGAAACGCAATCTCGCTCAACTTAAATTCATCATAGACTAATAATTCTTTTACTTTTTCTATACGTAAACGAATGAAATACTGTTCGATGGTGACGCCTTCAACACCTGAGAATAGTTGACTGAGATAATTGTAATCACGTTTAAGCGCTTTACTTATATGGCTTGATAATTTCTCTTTATTAAACTCTTCGGCTCGTTGAATATAATCAATGCACGCAATTTTAATAGTTTCAATGAGCTTACTTTTTTTATTATTAAGAAGTTCAAATCCGTATTCTTCCAGCTTGATCGTGAGTAATACTTGAACCTCGCTAGCCAACTGTTCTCCATAAACGTCGCCAAAATCAACTTCACCAAGTACAACAGTTCGAGCCTGTAAATTAAGGTCTTTTAATATATTACTGACCACCAAGCAGCAACGGTCACAAACCATATTTTTGATAGTTATTTTCATTTCAAACCTTAGCTAGTTTGACTGTTATGTAGCTTGTAGGTGGAGAATGACCGCCTAGTTAAGCAGGAAAACCTAGCTATCTTTCAGCTAGAATAGTCAGCATGCTCTTCAGAATCATCACTTCAACAGGTCAAACATTTTACTTCTAATGAAATATCGGTCTTCTCCATAGCGATAACCTGAGTTAAAACTTGGCACCGCTACATCGCCTAATTTTTTATTAGCACAGGCTTCATTAACAGTATCACTTAGTTTTAAACATGCTGGTGAAACTATGTACGTTGCACACTCTAAGCTGGCCAAGCTTTTACATTGTTGTAACTGAGCAGGACAAGACATGCCCTTAGCTTGCAACCATTTATTAAAATGAGTCCCAGCATTAGTAAAATAATCATCTCCAAATGCAATAGGCTCGTAATCGTCTGCTTTGATATGCTCATCCTGCTGTTTATTAGCGATACGATCATAAGGGAATTTGGCTCGGTAAAACATTGAACAGTTTATGCCCGAATCCCAACTATCATTCACATAATCAGCCCAATCAAAATCACGTTGTATTTCATATTCAGTCGAACTTTGATTACAACTTAGGTAGTTACCCTTGCCGTGAAGAAGGTTCATATAAAATGTCAGGCCTGAATAACTGGCCGCCATATCTGCGTATGATTTGACGCCAGAATTGCTAAGCCCAAAGACATAATCTTCATAGTCATTACTACGTTGTAAGGCCCGATGAAAATCGCCTCCATCCTTAATAAAGGCCTCTTTGAACAAGTCAAATCCTTCATCTACAAAATGACCAATCTTAGTCACACCCACGACATGCGCATTTAAATTAAAACTAGGATCAATCGACCATGGCGTACCATACATCTCAGGATCGCCCTTTGAACTCACCATCCTTCTGGAATGGCTAATCCAGTTTTCCAAGGTAGATTCACTATTTTCTCTTCCCAGCATGCTCTTCACCTGTGAATAAATTTCTGGTGAATTCTTTTGCATATCATCAACACAGGAATGGCTACTATTAAACTCATTAACTGCCGCATGAAAATACTTATTAGTTTGTTCATTAATTTCAAATAAATTGTCCACTTTCTGGTCAGCAGAAATGGCGAGGATTTCTTTCCTATTGGTGAAGTCATCCACTTCCCATGCATGGGAAGTTAAAGACACAAACAGAGTGAGCATGATTAATTTTCTAATAGTCATATACGTCATAGTTAGTAAATTGGTTGATTCACCTTATAGAAATATTGGCTTGTTTTATTTACAAGCTGCCCGACATATAAACATCCATATGAATAACATTGTATGAATCATTATCAGTGTTAATCGTAAAAATGCGTTGATCAAAGCCTGATGAACGATTATTTCCCGGTAACGGCAAATATTTATATTTTACGTGTGCGTATATTGTTGAGCCACTGCCTTCAATTCTCGTTTGAACAATTTCACCGATGCGAAATTTTCCAGCCCATTGCCCTTCATTATCATAATGATAAGTCACTGCATGACCAATGGCATTACGATCGAAATCTGCTGATTCTTCTCGCTCAGGTTCCGCTGCATGGCGGTTCTCCTCAGAATTGCATGCCCAGACATGGTTGCTACAACTGTGGCCATTAGCACGCTGTTCACATTCGGTTCGCGCCTTCTCACCAGCTATTTTCCTATTAGCCGCTTTACCCCAACCATAAGCGGAGCCGGCCGAACTATCAATAGTGCGATATGAACCACACCTGTTGTCACCAGAGAACTCTAATTCAACAACACAATCTCCGCCTTGCTTACTACATTCGTCAAATGCTCTCGCTCTTGCTTGCTCTACGGATGGTTGATCAATAGAGTAGCCATAAACAAAACCATCGATTCGGTCGACGGCTATCGCGCCAAAATTAGCGGCAAATACATTGGCAGCAAGTGCTGTTATTGCCAAAGTAAAAAATATATTTTTCTTCATGTGTTTCTCTTTTAGGATGGGGTTAAACCGGGTGGCATCTTCACTTTTCTGGCTTGTACATGCAACATATTCTGCAGAGAGCTAGCGGAGAAGTTAAATTCTCCGCCATCTTTTTTGTTGAGTTTTTTAATCGAACCTTTTGCTAATAACTTACTGCCTTGACGGGTAGACGCCATCTAAAGCAATGATATACCTAGCACCACCCAAAGCCTTCTCCGCTTCTTTCAGGTTTGGCAATGCAAAGGTAGTTGCACCGTCACCACCATATGTTGTGCCAATGAGTGAAAATAATGCGTTATTTTCCGCTGTTCCTACTGTCAACAATTGTCCCTCGCAAAATTTAAAGCCGCTCGGAGCAAATGTTCCAGCAAATATAATGATTTCAGCAATAAACGGTTCATCACCGCCAGCCAACGCTTGCTTCATCGGGGCAAGAAGTGATGCTGTCATCATAAATACGGCTAAGAGACTCTTTTTCATTTTTTATCCTTGTTAATGTATTTTATTGTCGAAATTCAGTTAGATTATTTACAGATATCTGTGCCAAATTCTATGGCTAAGGTCTCAGTTACAACAACCGGGGTAAGCTCAGTATTACTTTTTGAGGCGGTGAAGTTATATGCATTTAACGGCGCTAGCTGTTCATCCGTATGTTTAGCAAAGTTGACCAGTTCTTGAGTAAATTCATCATCACTATAAGCAATGATGCTCTCTCCAAAGCGCTTGCCATTTGAATCAACCAAGAACTCAATATCAATAAATGCCTTGGGCTTATTAGTCTCTGCTCTCAAGTTAGATGTAACTTCACCACAGCCAAAGTCGCCGAGGACAAACCGACCAGGTTTTGGCTGCACATCATCAGCAAGTAACCAGTATTGTCCTAAGGCTTGATAAGATGAAACATCGACTGATTCGCCGTTCATTTGTGGTGTATCTTCACATGCCGATAGCAAGCCAAACACTAAAATTATAAAAAATGTACGCACGTAATCGCTCCGATATTTTCTGTAAGTTGTAATTGTAACTGCTCTAATACTCTGTACTAACAATGGCTGCCGCCACCAGCACTGCAAGCACCCAGCCTATAGAGATACTTAGCTGAGTTTCTATCACTGTTGTCACTGGTGACCAGAACTCAATCACACTGCCCATAGCAATATCCAATGACATGCCCAAAGCAATGTAGATAATAGGAAAGGCAATGAGTTTAGGGATTTCTAAGCCATAGTTCATATATAAATAACTATGCCTTACGCTAAAGATAAGCATGATCAAGGCAACCACATTCAAAGCTTGGGCACTGTCAGCATCACCAGAGAAATAAAGACCAGCACCAGAATAAGCAAGGTAGCCGCTAAAAATAGTCGCTAACACCAAAAAGATAATATGCAAAAAATTAAGTAGCATTGTCATCTCAGTTAAAACCAACCACCGTAGCCATCATCACCGCTATCGTCATAATCGTCGTCTGAACCTTCATCCTCAAAATCATCGCTCCAACACGTCAAACATTTTGCTTCTGTAGCAATGACTTTGCACGAAATGGGATCCACTAACCAAACATGTATGCTCTCCGCATAACCACCTTGTTGTGACATTACATCACTAGTAAAACAAGCCAAGGTGCTTTGAGTATTGTTGGTAATGGCCGGTTCTGGATTCATTTCACTATAGATACAGGTCTCATTTGGCCCTGTGAATTGATTAAAGCCCGTATTTTCTTTCCACGTGTTGAGGTCGGGTTGGCATGAAGGTTGTTGCTCAGCTAATACGTTCATCGATATTAGCGTTAATAATAATACGGTCAATCTCATAAACTTTGCTCTTTATACGTTAAATACGAACTGTCTTCGCTTACTTATGTAGCCAAACTTAAACCTTAGGCCCATGTCCTGTTTGGTGCTCACAATAATGTTTGATTTTGCCCAAAGATGCGAACGTTTATATTTGGCTTCGTGCTTAATAGACTTTGCTAAGCAATAACCTTGACTCATCGTCAGACAAAGAAAACTCAACGGCAAGCTCTTCCCCGTCAAGACGCTCTACACAACTGATTAGACGAGTCTGTTTTTCTGCTGACTCAATCTGTTGCAAAATAGTTTTCATTATCGCCGCCGAACAAGTGCCTACCGTGCGAGGCTTAATATGACTAAGCAGTGATAATTGTGACTGTTCAAAAGAATCATCTAAGGCTAAATCATCTTTGCAGCTATCAGCTAGCTGAGCATAAGCACAATTTTTTGCCTCATCAAGAATAAAAGACGCGGCGTAAGCGTGTTGCTCTGTGAGGCTAAGCACGACATTGCTTATTGCCACTTTTACTTTATTGGTAATGCTGTAAGGACTACAACCACCGCTAGTATGACGACGGATAAAAATCTCATAGTAGTCATTAACGTTTACTGGTGGCTCAAACTCTTGGCTCGATAATCTTATTGCGTCGCCATACATCGGCTCAAGTTCAACAATCTCATCATTAATACTGGCAACCCGTGTTAATAGTTGTTCATCAATAAATTCACATTTGCCCCCCGCCTCGATACCGTCACTATAGGCAGTGGCTGACAGGGCTAACAACAGTGCTATCACTACTGCTTGAATCTTATGTATCAGCATATTCGTTTATACCTTCTCTCTCATGAGCTTCTTTGTGTAGGCAGTGTAAAGGTCGCGCTATGAAATTGAAACTGTTCAGCAATCATTTATTAATCTTAAACAAAGTTGTTATTGTCTAGCATTGGCTGTACATTCGGGTGGTCAAAAATTTTACAAAAGCTTTGTGAGAGAACATGAAAAAACGTGTGTTATTTAATGGGACTGAAATTAACGTTTTTTTATCCATTCGCAGCCTACTACTCGCTGCACTTGTTTTACCCCTGGTTTTATCTATTGCTGCCTGCGTACCGACCATCCAGAAAATTCATCACACGCCCGTCGTCATCGGCAAGGTCATTGGTTTAGACACCTTACAACCCATTGCCGGGGCCATAGTTCAACATGAAGGTGCAGATGCCGACGTTGATCTTGATGACATGATTGAAGCAGCCAAAAATAAGATCGTCACCAATAACCAAGGTGAATATCACTTGCCTTCGACATCATCGGTAAAAGCGGTTGTATTAATGCCGGGGCATGCTATCACTGATTATCCGGTAAGAATATCAACTCAAAATAACTCTGCCTTAGTATTTGCTTCAGCATCACTGTTAATGCGAGATGAAGAAACATCTGGTGCACCATTGTTGATTATGGATCCTGATCCAGAAACGATTGCTAATACCCCACCGGGTGATTATCTCGATTACAAACTATTACGCACTTACCTCTATCCCCACTCTACCTTGGGCAAATGTAATCTTGGCATTGGTGGCGATGCTATCTCAGCGTTAAATACAGCAAGAAAAGCTTACTGGCGTCATATTAACGATCCTGTCGTTAAGCAAGAAATCGTAGATGCTGCGTATCTAAATGTCCGTAATGTTTGGCAATATTTTTATAATAGCTGCGACTTTGGTGATAAGCACACCATAGAACGCCGTGATGCTATCTATGCGGTTCGTGAAGTCACCGACAAAATCCAGCAAGAAGCCAGCGACTTAACCAGTAAATAATACTATATAGATCCATCGCTAGAGGTTACAGAGTGAGTATTAATATTTTTTCTCCACTAACAATGATTAGAGCTTTCTTATTTGCCACTTTGGCCGTCATTGCTTATCCCACAATGGCTGATACTGGTGAACAGCTCACCAAACAAGTGAAACAAGAGTTAGATTCATTCATCGCTTTATATGATGAAAAAATCAATTATGACGCTCAGTTTCCTTACGACATTGCCAAGCATAATAACGATATAGAATCAGAGTTCTCACAGAATAATCCTGATAACACTGATCCAAATAAAGTTTTAGAATTTAAGCTGTCTGCCACCAAACAAATGATTGAGTATTTGCAGACTATGCCAGCTGAAGAGATTAAGGAATTTCGAGAAACACTGGCTAATGCAGTAAAACAAGAGCAAGAAGACAAGGAATTTCAGCTGCAAAAGAAAAGAGAAGTAGCTGAATATAGAGAACAACAACGCATAGCTAAAAGTTTGCCGACCTATGACCGCGATCACTTTTATCAGGCTGAAAGAGAATTTTTGCAACACTACAATAAGCTAATCAATTTTGATGATCAAATTCCTGTGAGTTATTTTGGTTACCACCAGGATGGCATTTACCAACAAATCAAAGATCGCCTTGCTGATGCCAGCAGCGCCAAAGAAAAGAGAGCTGCTTATTTAAGAGCTGAACAAGACGTCATTATGTTTGCTAGCCGACTCTATGCAATGTCAGCTGATGATATAACTCAGTTTAGAGCTAATATGCTTACAGTGATCGGACGAAAAAACTTGGTGGCTGAGCATAAAAGACTCAAAGCGAAACTTGAGCAGCTAGCTGAAACCTTAGATGATTACAAAAATTAGGGCGAGGAGCTAATTTCAGATGCGCCTAGTTGCAGCCATACTAATGTCGATTTCGACTGTCACTCACAATGTGAAATACGGGTACGGGATATCATTACTGGTTTTTATAAAACAGACTATGATTACAGTTGTGTAAGACGTTGCAGTGAGGATGAAGAAAGCAAACAATATGAATTCGATTCTGAAGAAAGCGATTGCGTTAGTGAACGGCGAGATGCCCAAGAAGCACTTGATAACATCAACCGCGATTATGAACCAACACTAAATGAATACAACAGAAAACTGGAACAACTCAGAGAAATTGAACGTCAACTTGATGAATAACTTGTTGCTTCTCTGACTTGACCTGACACTCCCGTATAGCTGGGCCAGATGTAATCTGGCAGCTTACGACTGTGGATTCAACCAGTCGATACAACACATAGATTAAATCGTAAAAAGTTGGGCAATAGATCTCCCACTAAACATGATAAAAACCACCTAAAAACTGCCCAACTTTGTGTGCTGATACTGGAACATATACCAAGCCTAGCGAAGAAATGTGTTGCATAACACTGTTGTCGAACTATTCATCCACCCGAATGTCCCAAAGCCTAGATATCTATAATTTCTAGGCAATAACAAATGACTCATAAATCATCATATAGTCACTCAACCATTATGAAATGGGCTGGCCTCCTAATTTTATTAAGCATTATCTGGCTTCTCGGAAAAAACACGCTCTATGCAGAGGCAAAAGATACATCACAAAAATCGATATCAGATACAGCTGTTGTGATTGATGAAGCCCCTTCAGCCAATGTACAAGCTGAACTAGCAGATTATGTTATCGATCTATTTGGCAAACCTCCGTCGATCCCCAATGAAACACTTAGTAAAGAGCTAGTGCAGGCTGTTGAAAGCATTTTTGGTGGCGATCTACGCTCGTTTATTTGGGGGACTGAACAGACCAAAGCACTGATGACAATAACTGAATCTGGCGACCCCCGCCTAGCGTGGTTAATCAGCGACTTTATGCGGATTTCAGGTTCAAGTGAGCTAACCTCAGCCTTGGCTGACTCTGCCGGAAAACTACTGAATATCACACCTGATCGTAGCAATATTTGGGGAGATACGATCGATCACCTTATTGCTTGGAATATTCCGGCACCACCCGACTATCTCAAATACAAAACAAATATCTATACCCTTATCGTCCCTGAGTGGGACCGACTTTTTGTTGATGGTGATATCGATTGGCGCCATGTGTCTTGGGGAGGTGTAGGTATAGATAACCGTGAATTCAACATGACCGACAAACCGTGTAACTGTATTCCAGCAGCAGACAATCCAGAGGTAACTGATGTTGCTAATGCCGACTGGCTTAATGATGATGACATTGTCTTTGGCGTAGAAGTAAATGGAGAATTTCGAGCATACCCACGTCGCATAATGGAAGTGAGAGAAATGGTTAACGATACGCTAGGAGGCCGAACCTTAGGAATACCTTATTGCACGCTTTGCGGCTCTGCCCAAGCTTACTTTACAGATGACATGCCAGAAGGCGTAAAACGACCAGTGCTACGCACATCTGGATTACTGATTCGTTCTAACAAGGTGATGTACGATGTGAACACGTTTTCTGTATTCGATACCTTTCTTGGACAAGCGGTGACAGGCCCATTAGCTGAAAAAAACATAACGCTTAAACAAGCAGGCGTGGTGACTACAGAATGGGGTGAATGGAAGGCGGCTCATCCGCAAACCACCGTTCTTAACGAGTCATTAGCATTAGGGCGTGACTTTGACTTTCGTAACAACCGTGATGCCAATGGTCCTATTTTTCCTGTTGGAAATATCGATCCTCGCCTATCTGTACATGATGATGTAGTCGGGCTGCTCACCGATACCGGTATACCCATCGCGTTTCATACAGAAACTGCACTGACAACCTTAAAAAATGGAGATGACATTGTTTATGAAAACATCAGCTTAGTGCTTGATGGTGGTGGCATCCGAGCAATAGATAAAGACGGCAAAGATTTAGGCAGTCATCAGGCATTTTGGTTTGCGTGGTCACAGTTTCACCCCAATACCAAACTTTGGCCTTTTTAGCATATCTTGCTCGTCCGTCAGTCCGCTTTTGGCACGTTAGCGACCGTTAGTTTCAAAGGGCAGCTTTCGACCCAAAGCGGACAGTGATTAATAGAGTTAAAATTACGATTGTTACGACTTGGCGTAAAGCCATAAAAAGATATAAGTTTCTATTTTGATTTTTTCCTTACAAAAATAGCCGATCAATACTTCGCACTATAGTGGACAAAGGTTTTGTATCAATCACACTAAAAAGTGTTCAAAAGAAACTTATCAATTAATAGTCGTAGCACTATTACTAACTATTTCTTCGTGTTGTTTGCTATGGGTTTGAGTAGCTGATAGCCTACGCGGAACTTTATTACTACTGTTGGTGCCATAGATACGAATATATATTCGGCATAACTTTCAAAGAGTAAGAAATAAGATAAATTTTGACTATATCATGACACAGATTTTAACCTTTATTTTGATTGTCACTCACGTGCTAATAAACTGTTGTGCGTGGGATTCTGTACATATGGCAGAAGATTTTGACAATCATGGCTATGAGTCGTCACATCTCCACTTGTATTCATTATTACCTGCGTTGGGTGATATCGATAGTGATAACAGTTATGATAATCATGAAGCACATATTCATGTTACTTACTATTTACGCAGCGTAGATTCTTTTAATTTTGAACAAACTATAGTTCAAAAGCGAGCTGATATTCGGGAACCCTTCGAAAATCATGCTTTCTCTCCCCCCATCCCACCACCGATAGCCTAACTCCCTACAAATTAACTCAATTTATTTTTGTATATAAGTTCAATGCATCTGTATGCATGAACTATGGGAGTTCGTCATGAACAAACACGTTAGAACGATAATTAAAAAGCATTCGTCTATTCGCTTGTTTTCAATTTATTTGCTAGGTATATCTGTATTTTCTTGGCAAGTTGCATTGGCTCGAGAGTCTATTGATTTAGCATGGGCATTTGAGCAGACTTTGCTCAACAATAGCCAGCTAAAATTTTATCCGTATGAATTACGCATTGCTGAAGCTGACAAAATCCAAGCTGGGATCAAACCCAGCCCTAAGATTGGTGTCGAGATCGAAAATGTTCTAGGAACGGGCGATCACAGTGGTTTAGGCGATGCTGAGTATACTCTGGCACTGAGCCAAACTATTGAGATGGGCAGTAAGTTAGAAAGTAGGGTGGCAGTCATTGATGCCAGATCTCAAGCAACCTTAGTTGATTACCAATTAAAACGTCTCGATGTGTTAGCGGAAACAAGTCGTCGCTATTATCAGGTCTTACGCTTGCAAAGTTTGCAATCAGTTGTTGCTCAACGCATTGAGCAGGAACGACAGGCACTGGAAGTAATCGAACGTCGGGCTCAGGCCGGTGCAGTCGGTCAGGCCGATGTATCAAAAATGGCCCTACGTCTGGCGCATTCACAAGCAAATCAACAGCTGTTGGCGGATGAGTTGTCTTTAGCTAAAACACGTTTGGCTGCAATGTGGATGGATGAGTCAGATTTTGACATGGTAAAAGGTGATTTATCGCAGTGGCCGACATTACCTGATAGTGCAACATTAAATACCGCAATTGAAACAGCACCGAAGTATTTGTATTATCAGGCGCACCGACGTTTGGCGGAAAGTCGCCTACAATTGGCCAAAGCCAATGGTTATAACAATATTGATTTTGGTGTTGGTTTCCGTCGTTTTGAGAAGAGTGACGATCAGGCCTTGATCTTCAACGTGTCAATGCCATTGACGTTTGAAAACCCTAACCGAGGTCGAATCACAGCTGCCTATGCCGAAAAAGAATTAGCCGATGCTCAAGGTGAATTTAGCTTAGCTGAATTAAAGTTAGAGTTGGCGGAAATTCAACAACGTATGTTAGCCAATAGCCGTCGAGTTACAGCCGTGACAGAACGGTTGTTGCCTTATGCCCAAACATTATTGAAAGATACTGAGAATGGCTATCAACAAGGTCAATACTCGGTTTTTCAATGGGTTGATGCACAGACAGAACTATTTGAACTACGACGTCAGTTAATTGAAACTCAAACACGCATATATCTACAACTACTTGAATTAGAACGTGTTACAGGTCAATCAATGACACAAGCAACACATTTATCCGGTAACAAATAAGGAATCAAAAATATGAACCCCCGTTATTTAGTAACTCTATTGGTGCTCGTAAGTACTCTAGCGTTTAACCCTGTAGCAATGTCTGCATCGGGTAATGCTAAAGAACAGACAATGCTTGACGGCAAGAAAACACTTATCGAAAAAGAAGGTCCTAATGGCGGTAAGCTATTGGAAAAGGACGGTTTTTCTGTTGAAATCACCATTTTTGAATCCGGTATCCCACCAGAAATGCGCGTGTATGTTTATAAAAATAATCAATTAATTGCACCAGATCAAGTTGATGAGCTTGTCGTGACTTTATCCCGACTAGGCGGCGATCAGGATATCTTGCAGTTTAGCCCGGAACAAGATTATTTAGTTAGTGATCAGGTAGTAGCTGAGCCACATTCGTTTGATGTGGAAGTGAATGCAAAATTTGAAAGTAACGATTTTTACTGGAACTTTGAGAGTCATGAAGGTCGTGCTGAAATTAGTGATCGTTTGTTGACGTTATCTAAGGTGAAAACAGATAAGGCTGGACCACAGACATTACGTTTTGTGAATACTTTATTTGGTGTTATTGAAATACCACAAAATCAGCGATCTTATGTGTATGCAAGCTATCAAGGTATGGTTGAGAAAATCACCGTTAATGTAGGTGATAACGTCAAGAAAGGCCAAATAATTGCGACAATTTTCAACACTAAGACTTTGCAACGTTATAACGTAAAAAGTCCTGCGTCAGGTGAAGTAACGCAACGCATGGCAAACCCAGGTGAGCGAGCTGGTGACAAAGCTTTGATTGAGATTTCTGATCTATCAAAAGTGTGGGTAGAAATGTCAGCATTTCCAGAAAGTATTGAAAAGTTACAAGTCGGTCAGCCTGTTGTCGTGAGAGATTTACATCAGCATGACATGGCTAAAGGTAAGTTGAGCTATATTGCACCGGTGATGACGGGTGGACATATCGCTCGTGCCCGAGCAGTGATTGATAATAAAGAGGGTCATTGGCGTCCCGGAATGCATGTCAAAGCCGAGGTTGAAGTGGGTAAACGGGAAGTTCCTTTGGCAGTGAAGAGTAATGCCTTACAAAGTTTTAGAGGGATGCCTGTTGTTTTTGCCCGTTATGACAATAGCTTTGAAGTACGCATGTTAAAAATGGGGGAAACGGATGGTGAATATATTGAAATTTTAGGAGGACTTAAGCCTAATACCGATTATGTCACGGAGAACAGTTTTTTATTGAAAGCTGATGTACTTAAAGATGGCGCTAGCCACGATCACTAAGGGGTATTGCAATGGAAAAATTAATTGCTTTTGCAGTTGGTCGGCGATGGTTGGTGTTAGTTGCAACATTATTGATGGCTGGTGTAGGGCTGTATAGCGCGACTCAGTTATCGGTTGATGCCGTGCCTGATATTACCAATGTTCAGGTACAAATTAATAGTGAAGCTGAGGGCTATTCACCACTGGAATCAGAGCAACGTGTTACTTATATCGTTGAAAATGCGATGGCGGGCATTCCTCATCTGGATTATACCCGCTCGTTATCACGTTATGGTTTATCCCAGGTTACCGTGATCTTTGAAGAGGGAACCGATATCTATTGGGCCCGGCAACAGATCAGTGAACGCTTGCAGAGTATTCGCAATGAACTACCGCCAGGTGTAGAACCGGCTTTAGGTCCTATTGCCAGTGGCTTGGGTGAAATATTTACGTATGCGATTGAAGCTAAACCTAGTGCTAAAAAAGCCGATGGGACTGACTATAATGCTGAGGATTTACGAACCATTCAGGATTGGGTTATTCGTCCCCAATTGGTTAAGGTCCCTGGCATTACTGAAATTAATAGTGTCGGTGGTTATGTTCGTGAATATCAGGTAGCCCCTATTCCTGGCAAGTTATTGGCTTATAAAGTCACGGTTGATGATTTAATTAGAGCATTGGAGCAAAACAATCAAAATGCCGGAGCGGGTTATATAGAGCGTAACGGTGAACAATGGTTGATCCGTTCACCAGGCCAATTGGATAATTTAAACGACATTGGTCAGGTAGTAATTGCCAAGCGGGATGATGCGCCTGTACGTATCAATGATGTAGCTGAAGTTAAGTACGGTAAGGAGCTACGTACCGGCGCAGCGACAATTAATGGTAAAGAAACGGTACTGGGTACGGCTTTTATGCTCTTAGGTGAGAACAGTCGAACAGTTGCTAAAGCCGTGGCAGATAAGTTAGTAGAAATAAATCGTTTTTTGCCTGAAGGTGTTACTGCCAAAGCGATATATGATCGTACTGAATTGGTTGATAAGACTATTGTTACCGTTAAAAATAACTTATTGGAAGGTGCGTTATTGGTTATTGTCGTTTTATTTGCCTTATTGGGAAATATGCGTGCTGCATTTATTGCTGCTTTGGTGATTCCGCTTAGCATGCTGTTTGCCATTACGGGTATGGCCAGTAATAAGGTATCGGGTAACCTGATGAGTCTGGGGGCAATCGACTTTGGTTTAATTGTCGATGGTGCCGTTATCGTTGTAGAAAATACATTACGCCGTTTAGGTTTAGCACAACAACGTTTTGGACGATTGTTAACGGTAGAAGAACGATTACAAGAAGTTATCATCAGTACACGAGAAGTATTTAAGCCTGCGGTATTTGGTATGTTTATCATCATGTTGGTTTATTTACCTATCTTTGCCTTAAGTGGTGTTGAAGGCAAGATGTTTCATCCGATGGCATTTACTGTTGTAGCAGCCTTACTGGGAGCGATGATTTTCTCTGTAACATTTGTACCAGCCGCAATAGCTATTTTGGTACGAGGAAAAGTTAAAGAGAAAGAAAATTGGTTAATGTTGATTGCCCATAAGTTGTATCAGCCATTACTGAATCTGTCATTAAAAATTCCATTAGTGATGGTGGCTGCAGCTAGTGTATTTGTGGTTTATAGTGCGAATCAAGTTAACCGCTTGGGTACTGAGTTTTTACCACAGTTGGATGAGCATGATATGGCGATCCATGCCTTGCGAATTCCTGGTACTGGCTTGGAGCAAGCGATTGAAATGCAAAAGCTGTTGGAAAGTGAGATTCTTCACTTTGCTGAAGTTGAAACCGTGTTTGCCAAAATAGGTACACCTGAGATTGCAACAGATCCGATGCCACCAAATGTTGCCGATACTTTTGTTATGTTGAAACCGCGTGAGCAATGGCCAGATCCTAATAAGCCAAAAAATATTTTGGTTGATGAGATCCGAGTGGCCATTGAAAAAGTGCCTGGCAACAAATATGAATTAACTCAGCCGATTGAAATGCGGTTTAATGAATTGATTGCTGGTGTGCGTTCTGATGTGGCCATACGTATTTATGGTGATGACTTGGATACCTTGGCAGCATTAGGTACACAAGCCGAGACTTTATTAGGCCAGGTTGCTGGTGGTAAAGATGTACGCGTTGAGCAAATGAAAGGGTTGCCAATGATTTCTGTCGAGCCGCAACGTGATCATCTAGCTTTATTAGGATTGTCTGTTGCTGATATTCAAAATGCGTTACAGACTGCAACGAGTGGTCGTCAAACGGGATTGATTTATGAAGGTGATCGCCGCTTTAAGTTATTAGTCCGTATGGATGAAGCTTATCGGCGTGATGCTAAAGCTTTGGCTCAAATTCCAGTTGCACTACCTATTAATGCTAATCCGGATTTAAGTTATGTGCCTTTAGGAGAGATCGCTGATATTAAGGAAATCGAAGGTCCAAATCAGATTAATCGCGAAAGTGGTAAACGTAATGTGGTGGTGACAGCGAATGTCGAAGGTCGTGACCTAGGTTCCTTTATTGCTGAAACGCAAGAGCTGATGGCATCACAACTGGAGCTACCTAATGGATATTGGTTAGGTTATGGCGGTACCTTTGAACAATTACAGTCAGCCAGTAAGCGCTTAAGTATTTTGGTGCCACTGACCTTATTATTGATTTTAGTACTGCTCTATAGTGCCTTTAATTCACTTCGTGACACCTTGGTCGTATTTACCGGTGTACCGTTGGCATTAACGGGTGGTGTAATGGCGCTGATATTACGTGACATGTCATTATCTATTTCAGCTATGGTGGGCTTTATCGCTTTATCGGGTGTTGCGGTTTTAAATGGCGTTGTGATGCTGTCGTTTATTCGTGAATTGCGTGAAAAAGGCGAAACATTGATCGTTGCAATTAAGGAAGGAGCTAGTCAGCGGTTACGTCCAGTATTAATGACAGCATTAGTGGCGAGTTTAGGTTTTGTGCCAATGGCGATCAATACCGGAGCTGGTGCTGAGGTGCAGCGGCCGTTAGCAACGGTTGTAATTGGAGGTATCATTTCGTCAACTTTGTTGACCTTATTAGTGTTACCAGCGCTTTACCGAATGGCGCATTATTTTAGTGATCGAAGAAAAGCATAATAGCTCGATGTTTTCCTGGTGCATTTCTGCATCAGGAAAACATATTCGATATGGAGAGGTTACATTGGCCAAACTATGAAAACGTATGGCAAGTTTGTCAACCAATGTCTGCTTTTGGCTGTCAGGTTATATCGATATCTTCCTATCCTTGCACCAGAATAACTATATGCGTAGTTTAAGGGCACTTTTCTGATGTTTTATTTTGCTCACATGGAAAGCAATTTCCGCCATCGATTCCTACGGCAATATCACAAATATAGTCTGTTTCTTTATTGATAATAAAAGACCTATTCAAGTCTTGATAATAAAAACGTACGAAAGGAGCTCCTCGATCTATCAACGCTTCAACGACGGTGGCATCCCCTTCACTTTCTAATAAGTTTTCCAAGGAGTCGCCGATTTTAATATTGATCTCACTAGCAATAACAATATTTGCAAAAAATAATAGGCTTAGAATTTTTAATACTCTGTTCATCATGCTCTTTGCTAAGCTAGTTTAATAACTGAAACGTCAGATCAACTCGCTGTGATAGGGAAAAACCAGTGCATATATACCCATTGATATAAGTAGACACTAGTCACCGCCAAGCCAAATATCACCAAACCAAATGGTTTTACTATCACACCACGTTTGTACAAAATAACGGCAGCTATACCTGACACAATAGCCAGCCACATAAAATAGCCTGTCACTTCATGTGAGCCCAAGGCGGCACTTAAATAAACTAGGTGTGGCAGTACTCCAAAACGTCCGGCCGGAATAATAACCTTATATTTCACTGCCAGATAAGAGAATAAGTGAAAGCCTAGCAGCCCCCAGCCCATCATCACGATAACTCCAGTTCCATGTAAAAGCGCCCAACTATCGACACTACTCCACTGCAACTTATCAGCTACACAAGCCGTAATTACAGCTCCGACTATGGCGATTAATAAACTGAGTACTCCAATTACAAGGCTAGTAACAATACGTCGTGTTTGGTTAAGCGGTTGAGCATCACTGTTATTCATTGTTTTCCTACGATAGTTAATTAGACCTTAGGTCGATAAATAGCTCTTGGGTAATCTAAAATATTAACCTTTGGTTTTTCTAGTTCTCGAAGAGCATCTTTAGCAATCCATTGTGCTGACTTACTTTGCTTTAACAAGATCTTATTTGCCAGATTTATTGCTGCTTGCTGCAAGTCTTTATTTCTCTTTCCTATATTACGCAGCGCCCAGTTTACTGCTTTTTTTACATATATCCTTTCATCAGCTGCTTCACGTTCAATGGGCAAGAAAAACTGTTCAAATACGTCATTTTCTGCATTCTTATTAGCAAAGCCATACGCGGCCATCATTGCAAACCCAGCTCGCTTAGTGAACTCTTTTTCATTGCCTGACCATTCCATTGCTTTAGCTAAGGCATGACGACTTTTAGCAAAAAATCCCATGCAAAAAGAATCACATATTTCCCAGTTTTCAAATGTAGCCACCCAGTGTTCCATTTGCTCTATAGAAATAGAATCTGGGTCGTAAATTTTGCTGCATAAGATTTTGGCTTCGTAGATGCCGGTATCAAACAGGGCGATGGCAAGCTGATTGTCACTACCGATTTCTTTCGCTAGTGCTTTTAAGTCCTGGTGATAGATACCCAATGAGTTCTCAGCTTGGATGCCAAACTTTTGCTCTTTGAATGCTATTTTCTCTGGATCGGCCAACGCCTCCAAGCGCTCTATGACCTGTTGCACGTTCATATATTTTTCTATCTCACTTAGGCTTCACAAACCAAACCCGACGCTAACGCCTGATCCTGATTTTCAAAGATCGCCATTGCCGTATTCATTTGTTTAAAGCCAAATTTATTGTAGAAACCTTCTTTGCCGGGACACGCATAAAGAATTATTTTTTTGTGGCCTTCGGAAAAGTCTAACAACTTCGTAATAATAGCGCGTCCCAAACCGGTGCCTTGATATTCCGGATGTACGGCTACATCACAGATATACGAGCAATCAATACCATCAGCTAATGCTCGGCCGACCCCGACTAGCTTGCCCTGCTCAAAAATAAAACATTTGAACATACTATTCACAAAGGCCTTTTCTATATCTTCTGGTCGTTTATCTCCAAAAGGCGCAATCCTAAACAGCTCGGCAAGCTCTTCCCAATTGATATTTTCTTCTGAGTAACTCCACTCAAGACTCATTTATTGCTTCTCCATGTTTAATCATTCCATCATTACTCCGTGATATATCTCAATTTTTTCCCCGTGGATTTAAAGCCATATTTCTTATAAAAATCAAAACTTCTTGCCCACTCCTCGGCTATAGGTGCTGATACATCAATCCGTTCCCAGCCCTTTTGCAATGCTAAGTCTTTAATCAGCTGTAGCACCTGACCACCCACTCCTTGAGATCGAGATTCAGGATCAACCCAAAGTTCGTTGATGAGGCCATATTGCCCATGAGCAAAAAATGAGAATGATTCCGTTAGAGTGAAAAATGCAACAACATTGCTTTCGTCCAGCACTTTATATGCCCAATGAGATGGAGAGTTTTCCTGCCATTGTTGGTGAATTTTTTTCTTAACTTCGGAAGTTAAAACCTCATCTTTTCCAAACAATTCCAAATACAAACGATCGATGTAATCCGTAATCTCGTCAAATGATGACGCTATATCTAACTCAACAAGTTCCAGTGCTTTATGTTTGTTACACATATTTAATTAATTGTTCTATCTTCAAGTTTGGATGTTTTGGAGTGCCCACATTAAGATGCACCGGATAGTCGCTCTTTATATCATTACGTTGATAGCCACGTCGTTCATAAAATGAAATCAAATCAGCTCTATCAGAAAGTACCACCATCACAAATTTTTTAACCGTAAATTTATCGGCCGCATATTGTTCAGCGGCATTGAGCATAGCAGTTCCCAAACCTGTTTTTTGATGATCAGGATGAACAGCAAATGCACCGATGCTTACATCTCCAGTTTTATATTCCAGGCAAATGCATGCCACTAACTGTGTTTTATCTCTATATATAAGAAAAACTGAGTTTTCATCTTTAATCGTGATTTCAACATCATCAATCACGGAACGTTGACCACTCACCAGACCATTTTCGTTAGTCCAGCCTTGTTCACCGCGATAAGCCAGATTTAATAAATCATTAATCTCGTTGGCATCATTCAGCACAGCCAAGCTTACTTCTAATCGGTGCGTCATTTGTTATTTATCAAGCTCAATAGTCGCTTCCATATATTTGACTGCAGAACCTGATATCAATACTCGATCACCCTGTAATTCACACTGAACCTTTCCACCTCTAGCTGAGAGTTGTTTGGCATTAAGTTGTAATTTATTCAGCTTCTCAGACCATAGCGGTATCAACTTTGTATATGCCGAGCCAGTAACAGGATCTTCGGGGATTCCATATTTAGGTGCAAAAAATCGAGCGACAAAATCATAGTGCGATGATGGAGCAGTCACGATTACACCCCGTAAATCCAACTGTTCAAGTGAGCTGTGGTTAGGGACAATATTGGTAATATCTTCTTCGCGTTCAAATACCGCTACATAGTCCTCAAATTTATAACATTCTATTGGCCGCAAACCTAAGCCATCTATCAATGCCTGTGGAATCTCGCACTGCACTGGTTTTTGACAAGGAAAGTTTAACGTTAACAACTCGCCTTTTTTAGTAACGGATAGAAGCCCAGATAATGAATCAAAGGTAATTTCCTCTGCCTCGAACCCTAAAATATTAAACAAAACAAAAGCTGATGCTAAGGTCGCATGACCACAGAGGTTAACCTCTTTTGTTGGCGTAAACCAACGAATATGAAAACCGGTTTTAGTCGGAACAAAAAAGGCTGTTTCTGCAAGATTGTTTTCTTCAGCAATTGCTTGCATGGTTCCTTCTTCTAACCATGACTCTAATGGCACTACTGCTGCAGGGTTTCCTTCAAAGGCTTGTTCTGCAAACGCATCAACTTGATAAAGCGCTAATTTCATTTCTTTTCCTAAATTTCTCATCCACTCTAAGCGGCATTAACTCTGCTTATTTACCTGGCTCTCCACTAAAAAACACTTCCATTTCAGTGATTAATTTTTCCTGATATTGCTTTATCCAATAGTCTAGGTGATTTTTATATTTGTTCTCACTTATCAGCATTGAGCTATAAGCCTGAACAAGTTCACGCCTGGCATTTTCTTTTATTTCGGGTTTCTTTTTAAAGACATCTTCATACCAGTTAGCGATAAACGCATCATCAAACTGATACTGACTTCTAATCGTTTTCGTTAAAAAATACGCACACATTTGTTCTTCCGTGAACTTACTCCTCAACTCTATTTCAATCTCGCTTTGTTTATCGGCCATTAGCTAACTTCCATATTTCCTGTTTCATTGCTTTCTTTTGTTCAGATCCCATCTTCAGCAATACTACGATCAACTTGTAGAAACTCGATCGGCGCACCGTTATCTTCGATAAAAGCAACTAACACACCCGGACTTGGCGAATTTGGTTCAATAATGACATTCTTGCCTTTAATGGCTTCAAGCACATCGTCCACTTCAAATGCCACATGAGCGACAGTTTTGACCAGCTCAGGAAAATCAGCATCGTCGTCATAACGCACCCACTCAACACCATAAGCACTCTGATGATGATCACTGACATACATTTTCAAATGTGGCAGATAACGTTCATTGGGTAATTTTTCTTTCGTTGGCATGCCTAAGTGATGATATTTCACACGTTTACTCTTTATATTTTTATTGTCTCTGAGAATGACTTTTTTCATCGATCCAGTCAGCCACAAATTCAAGATAGCCATCGGCAAAAGCCTTACTACCAAGAACCTCTAATTTAATAGCTGACCACAGTCCTGGGCTTATTTCATCAAAATACTGACTTTTTAACATGCCATGTTGCGTAGAGAGGTAAGTCTTAATATCAAAACTCGCTTTTCCAGACTCTGAAAAGATCTCTTGATACACTTCAACGCTATTAGCTATATCAACGTTTTTATCATCCTCACCAAACATGGCAAGTGTTGGACAATCAATATCCTTTAAGTTCCGCCGAGCGTCATATTGCCAATTTAACTTAGCAAATTGGAAGCGATCAGCACTCATTGGTGTTTTCGCTGTTTTTAACGCTGTCGAATAACTATCTTCATAAAGCTCAAGATAGTCATCATAGGAACTCTCTCGAGGCAAGATGGTGGATATATGCATATCGCCATTAAGCGCTTCTTCGATTTGCTGTTGTGAAAACCCTGCTTTTTCCAAGCGTGTTTTAGTTAGATATTCACCTTGTTCCATCCAGTTGATGGCACCCGAAACAATTACCATGAAGTCAGGATAGTCAGACTTACTGGCCACCAAGGGCATAACCCAGCCGGCCTGACTATATCCAATTAACCCGATCGTATTGAACTTAATATCTTTGTGATATTTCAGCGCTTCTATCGCTGCAATGACTTCATCGGCTCTATCATCCATGCTTTGATTTTGCCAATTACCGGTAGATGCACTTATACCTGCTTTATTCCATGAAAAAGAGGCAATGCCCTTTTCAGCCAACGCTTGCCATAAAGGTCGATAATAGCCGTAAGCATCATAAGGCATAGCGCCATCACCATGCACAAATAGTGCTACAGCAGATGGTTTATCTATACCTTTTGGCAATATTAACGAGCCAGCAAGATCATTCGAGTTATGTGAAAAGTTGAGTACTACTTCTTCATAATTTTTATTCGCAGATAGAAATAAAAATATCACTACTGCTAAAGAAACTAGGGCTATTATTTTCAGCATTCTATGTCCATGCAACATAACACTCCGTGTTATTTAAAACGATTATAAGCAAAAATTAAAGATTATTATCTGGCTGATAATTTGCCTCAGGCCAAAACTCATTAATTTCGTCAGCTTGTTGACCAGCAGTGAAACGTTCCCAAGTGATTCCATTCACATCTATATCTTGGCTGAACTCTGTAGCGGATGGATCTTCCCATCCTAAATGGCGAAGTTCTCCAGGTTTACAACTGGCATCTTGTCGAATTGATATATTCAATGAGTCAGTTCGCCACAAGGCATATTCACCAGAGACAACTGAGCACGGCTCAACACCTAAGCGGACCGTGTAGTCTTGCACTGATTGCTCAATCTCATTGGTCGATATTGCTATATGTAGTTTTTTCATTGTTTAGTCTAAAGCCATTTAAGATTGTGTTCGTTCATATAGGTAATAAGCTTATCAGGAAAGTTGACTGTCATGCCGTCAACACCTGCTTGCACCACCTTATGCATCAGCTTTTCATTTTTAACTCCCCAAGCACGAACCACAAAACCTTCACCATGGAGGCGCTCAACTAACTTAGCCGTGACTAAATTTGCTAATGGACAAAGCTGGTTCACCTCCAAATCTCGTGCTTGTGCAATAACTGAACTTGTTACGATGGCAACCAACCAAGCAGTAGAGAGTTCTGGAGCATAACTACGTATTGCCTCGAGACGTTCTTTTTTAAACGAGGTAATAGTCACCTCGTCTTCCATCTCATGCTCACGTATCAAATCTGCTGTTCGTTTAGAGAGTTCTGCAGATCCACCCTTAATCTCTATATGAAAATGAACCTTCCCTTTATATCGATTCAGAACCTCATCTAAGAGAGGGATCTGTTCACCAGAAAATTGAGCTCCAAACCATCTGCCGACATCTAATGCCTTTAATTCATTCAGCGTATAACTATTCACCGAACCTTTAGCATTGCTTGTTCTGTCGACGGTATCGTCATGTATCACAACAATATGATCATCGCTACTTAAGTGCACATCTAACTCAAGCTGACGGGCTCCCATCTGGACGGCCAAATCAAACGCTGCGAACGTGTTTTCTGGTGCATATGAAGAAGCACCTCGATGGGCGATAACCATCAATGCAGCGCTCATAAACTCACGTCCTTATGATTGTCTTGGCTATGTGTCGAATGCTGCCCTTATAAGCTTTAGTTAATTTTTTCATCGTTAATATAACGGCCATTTTTTAAACCAGTAAAAAACGCCTCAATCATAGGATGAGTAATTTTTTTACCACTGGGATCTGATTCCAAGTTTTGTTCAGCAACATAGGTTGAACTGGATGTTTCATGCACGAGTACGTGATACCAAGGCTCATTTTTAGGTGGTCGGCTACGGGCCACTGCTTCATACCACTCTTCTGTTGCTTCAAAGTTTGGGTCGACATCAACAATCACACCTCGGTAATGAAACAGTTTGTGATGAACCACATCACCAATTGAAAATTTAGCTTCAGTAATCTTAGATCTTGATTCAGTCATAGAGTTTGCTTACCTGACAGAGAGCAACAATAAACGCTCAGCATTATTAATGATTTTATGTGTACCAATGCTACCATAGCAACGACGACTTAATTTCAAAACACGGTTTTGCCAAACTATAAACATGAGCATTTTAGTATTACAGATAATTATCAAACAATGGGACAAGAGCCAACGATCAGACAATCATATTAAGGCAAGATCTGAAATTCCAAACCGCTATCCCATCGTGTTCCCGCCTGCCGTTTATGTCTGTAATAATCAGTGTGTCATCGATCCTCATGGTGATGACTTGCTTGGCAATAGAATAAGCTACTCACAGCCAGAGAATGACAAACTCAATTTTGATCGTTTTCAAGTGTGCTTAAGCAGTATGACGCTTGACTACATGGGTCATCCAAAAACTGATAACGCAGCGGTCACACTCGGCTCTGTAGGAAACAACTGGACCCAATGTATCTATGATTGGCGATATCGTGTAGACGAAGGTGGATTCATTTATTGGTTGTATGAAGAAGTTACAGTCAATGCAATTAGTTTAAATAGCTTAGATGAAAACATTTTTTTAAGTGCCGAGCCCTCACACATTTATAACCTAACAAGCTAAACAAAAAGCTGACGAACATTGTCCGTCAGCTTTTGCCACATTATTTACTAATCCACAGCGAGTGTTTTGACCTTTATATAAATATTCATTTCAACTAGACCATCTTTATCCTGTCTAGAATCGTTTAGGTTGTGAATAAGAGATGGGTAGTTATCGGGTTCAAACCCACTATTAGGGAACCAGTTGGTGCATATCTCCATAAAGACATTTCCGACCTTGTCTCCCTCACCTTTGAAATAAGCCACCGCATAACTACCTGCTGGAATAGTAGTAACTTCATAAGGGGGTATTACATTCACATCTTGATCAATCACCATGCATGCATCGTAGCGACATTTTTCAGTTGGTGTAACCATTGGATTGTCATGGCATATGGCAAAACGCTTTTCCTCATGATCGGCAATGCCTTTGGATATTGCCCAATTAGATACCTTGTCCCAAGTTTCAAAAATAGCACCGACTTCATAACCTTTTGGCGCCGTCAGATATGCCACCCTCTTTTCATCCATTTCTTGAACATTAATGTCCATCATCATTTCCTCTAATTTGTCTGATTCGAATATCACTGAATCAGTGACAAATTGAGAATAAAGATCTTGAACGTTAAACGCCTTTCCATACTTGCTATAGATTTTTCCAATCTTGCTATTGTGTTGTTCTTTTGGATTTCTTAACTGACTTGGACTCACACCAAAATACAATTTAAACGCTTTAGCAAAGTTAGCACTGGATGAAAATCCTCGCTGCTCTGCTACCTCAGTAATACTTAATTCAGGATTGAAAAGTAATGTACATGCGGCCTTTTCCATCTTTTTACGCGATACATAATCATTCACGGTCTCGCCAACAATACCTTGGAAAATTCGGTGAAAATGATACGGCGAAAAATGACTGGCCTGAGCAACATCATCTAAAGATATGCTTTCATCCAAATGAGTAACAATAAACTCAATGGCCTTATTTACTCGGCGAAGGTATTCGGCCTGCGTCTTAGTTTTATTCATTAACTATTGCTACTAAATACTGTTTGATAATGCTCTACTTCTGGGAATGGCTCATAAAAATGATGTAGCAAAGCTCGCCACTGTTGATATTCCGCTGACTCTCGAAAACCTACCGTATGGTCTTCGAGTGTTTGCCAATTGACCAGCAATATATAACGATTTGGGTTTTCAATGCACTTTTGCAATTGGTGAGAAATATAACCCTGCATAGACGATATAATTTCTTGAGCTTGTTCAAACGCAGCTTCGAACTCTTGTTCTTGCCCAACTTTCACATCCAGTACGGCCACTTCCAAGATCACAACTATTACCTACTAGATTGAAAGGAAGTCATCATAGGGTAAGCAGTTTCACTATTCAATCTCACTGTAATTAACCGCTTTGATAAAAAAGGCTTTCCATTGATCATTATCAGCTGATTCAGGTGACTCAAACATTGCATAGCCTTCCTTGATTCGCCCTTTGTCAAAATACTTTAAGGGTTTTGCGACACCACTTTCGATAAAGTTATTCGCTTCCAACTTTGTTAATTTAAATGCAAGACCACCTGGCGACCATGAGGCGCAGATTTTGTCATTGGCATAAAGGGCTGCGCCACTGAAAAAGTGTTTAACTTCCAGTTCACATTCCACTTCATCTTCAATCACTAGGTCAGCGACGAGTTTGGTTAATTTTTCAAAATATAACTTTGCCATGTTCAACTAAACACTTTTTAGAGAAATTACTGGTATACCAACCAAACAGCATAGAGCAATAAAATAATAATAAGAGGGATAACAATTTTCACAATCTTGCTACCAGCAGCAACTAAGTTTGCACTCTTTTCTTGTATGGCTTCCGCCCGATCATTTAATTTTTCTGCTCGTTTAAACTGCGTTTGTGCCATTAAGAACTGTTCTTTTTGCATTTCAATAGATGCTTGCTGATTTTTGAGTTGTAGCTTTAACGAGTCGCGTATCTCTTCTAATACAGGCATCATTTTTTCTTCACTCATGTTCGCCCACTCCTTTGATTAGTTCTCTTTCAGTAGCGTTGAACGATGGTTGTTCTTATACTCGCAATCAGTCTTCTTCAGGTTTGGCTAAAAAAACTAATGGTATTGCCAACGGGCCTAAAAATAGAACAACTACATTCCTAGGGAACGTTGGTTTCACATTTCTTGACCTTGCTATAAAAGAACAAATAATTGCGCCGATCACCCATATTATTGCTGGCACATATGCTTCCATTGCCTACCCCATCTTCTATTATTAAAAATCACAGGCTGTCATCCTGCCATACTTTTTTGCATTACAGCGTTAAAAATACTGTTATTTATTCACTTGTGTTCACGCATGGCTTGCTGGAATATACACATTTAATTTGTTGCCATCGAGATCTCGAAAATAACCAGCATAAAACCCATTAGTTCCTCGTGCACCAGGCTCACCTTCATCTGTTGCTCCAAGCTCCATAGCTTTTACATACACAGCATCAACCTGTTCGGATGAATTTACTTTGAGTGCAACCATAACGCCATTGCCAATCGTCGCAGGATTGTCATCAAAAGGTGTTGTTATACACAGCGATGGTACATCACGTGACAAACCCCATGCCGCCATTGAAGATGTATTCCACAGCCTTGTTTCACCCAAAGTAGTCATGAGTTCATCATAAAACTCCATGGCTTGTTGAAGGTTGTTTGTTCCCAACGTTACATATCCAATCATATTTGTTTGATGTCCTTTATCAATTTAACCAGCGTTGTGAGTTAGCACCTAGGTAGAAATCAGCTAATCCAATATGCATAGAAGATAAGCCTAATAATTCAGATAAAGCTTGGAACTAGACGCTCGTAGACTAGCATCTAGTTCATCAGCTAAGACGCTGAGTATCGTTAATGACCATGCTTATGGAACCAGAACTCAATTTCGTCCGTGTCTTGTTCAAACTCGGCCGCATGTTCCGTATTAGCGGGCACATGATACCAATCCCCAACACCGTATCTGGTCTGTTCGTTATTTACCGTGAGGATCAATTCTCCTCGAGTGATCACTCCATGATTATCAGTGTGGTGCACATGCAGAGGAATCTTCGTGCCTGCAGGGTAGGATGCAAATAAAACATCACTGTCTTTTGCTTCAAGCTTATGAGCATCAAATCGACCATCATAGAGCGGTAGTGTCTTAATTCTATTTGGGTATTTTCCTGACATATCACTACTCCTTAACTATGCATACTCAAAGGGTTTAGCAAAACTAAGAACGTTCTTCTCGGGTGTATTGAGTGATTAATGCGCTGCTTTATTAGCTGGCTCTATTACTGACCCGAATTAACAATGTCCGCTTTTGTTGAACCAATGATAGTCACCAGTTCCTTACATTCCTTTTCGGGCACCTTATGTTTAGCCAGCACGTCTTTGAAAAGAACCACCATGCGCTCCCACTCTTGCTCGGTAATGTTTAGCTCCACATGACTTTCCTTCATATTACGGCCATGGTATTTGCATGGGCCACCCGTAACTTGGCACACCATCGCGGTGACATGATACTTAAGGTAGGCAGATGGAACTTGTGACCTTGATGCATCAATAGCAGGATTTATATTAAGTAAGGGATCGGGTACCACGACATCAATGAAGTCACTAACAACAACGGATATTGGTGCTAGGCCACCCAGACGGTCATAAAGGGACGGTTGTGTTTCTTCTGCATGACCATCAGCTAGCGCCGTGTTCAACCCGACAAATAAAATACCAACGAAACCAAATATAGCGAACAGACTTTTGTTATATCTAAACATAGCGTTCTCCTACCATTTATGGACGGGTTGCATCCCTATTGTATGCTCGTTCTAACTATCATTCAAAATGCTGATCACGCTTGTTTAAAGTGCATGAACTACACGTTTATGCTTTGTTAGTAGGTTTCATCTTCATGACGTACAGAGACTATTGGCTCGCCACTGTTTGACATCTCAATGGTAAATAGAATGGGCCGACAACAGACTTGGCAATCTTCTATATATTCTTGCCCGGCATCAGAGCAATCTAGCAACACATCAATAAACTCTCCGCAATATGGGCAGCTAATGGTAGCTTCAACTAATGGGTTCATTGAACACTTATATCCCAAGATCGCAGAGGGTCGACACCATGTATTATGAAAACAGCTTTTGGACTTCTTGGTTTAACTTTGCAGCTAAATCTTGATCCGTTATTTCATTATTTTCCACGTCAAAATTGTCATAAAAGCTTGGCAGAGAAAAACTCCCTTTAACGTCACCAGCAAAATGAGGCATCGAGTTGGTCGCAGTAGATAAAACTGTGGCCCCACCTCTTGCACCAGGTGAAGTAGCTAACAACACCATCGGTTTATCTTGATAAATTTTGGGCGTTATTCTTGAACACCAATCAAACAAGTTCTTAAATGCTGCGGTATATGAACCATTATGTTCAGCAAATGAAATAATAATGGCATCGCAGCTACCAAGCTTTTCAAAAAATTGTTTTGCTAATTCTGGCTGACCAAGCTCTTCTTCTTTTTCTGTACTAAATAGAGGAAGCTCATAATCATTCAAATCTAAAACTTCAACGGATACATCATCTAATAAGCTGGCTGCATAAGAAACCAGTTTCTTATTGATCGATTTTTTACTGCTACTCGCAGCAAAGGCTACTACATTCACTCATCTTCTCCTCAAAGGTATGGATATTTATTCAAATCATTTATTGATCTGTGGTTTCTTTTTGTTCAGAATTATGTATTGCTCTTAACTGTCTATTACCCCAGACAATGGCCGTAATAAGCAAGAATACATATACTATTTGCATATACGGTTTATATTCAACTGGAATCGTAAAGGCTAAGACAAGATATAGGCTAATTAGTAACCAAGCTATAACAACAAACTTGATGCTGAAACTTCTCTGAGCTGGGCCTTTTGTATTTTTGATACAAAAATAAGAGCCAATGACACCGCAAGCAATGCCGATAAAGCTACCAATAACAGCGCCTATCAACGTAATGGATTCAGTACCCATTTGGCCCTCCCTTAAATTCGAATTTTAAGAAAAATACAACACAAACGGATAGTAGCATACGAATTGGTGAGCTATTCGATGCCTAATGAAAGATACCTATTTAGGTAAAAACTCCTTCCAGACACCTGTGGGTTGCCAGATTTTATCCAGATCTTTTTTGGCCCCAACAAGATCTTCATTTAATACCGTAAGACGGTATTTATAAATAAATGCAGATACACGCATATTGGCTGCACAATGCACCCAAACTTTTTCATCAGCTAATGTCTGCATCTTAGCTACAAACGTATTGAAATTATCTTGACTAGGGGCCTTAAAATCTACCGGGATATGAATATAGTTAATACCCAAACGCGTTAAGGTTTCTTGCTCATCATTTAATGCATTTTCAGCACTGTGTGGAGCAAGGTTAATCACCGTTTTAAAACCCTGCTCACGTATTGATAAAAACTGACTTTCAGTGGGCTGACCAGAAGTTGCCAAACTGTCGCTAATAGGCAGATAGTTGAATACGTCTTCAAAAGTATTTTTAGCAAGTGGCAAAGGCAGGTACTTTCTAAGCAATGTTAATAAGTAACCTGTGGATGTTTTAAAAGTGTTCCATTTCATTGTGTTTTCACTCTTAGCGTTTTAACCAATTCAAGGCCTCATCGGCATCTTCGAAACATTTAACTTCACCAGAAATAAACCAAGAGCCAATTTTTGTCATCATTTCCTGCCACTGATTATTACCAACAACAGCGATATTACGAAAGTCATTGTTGTGTTTAAGGCCCATCTTAAAATCATCCCATGCTGCCCTCAGCTCCCACCCTTCTAGCTCAGTAATATCGACAAAAACATCAACTTCAGGAGATTGAACTTCTGCTAAGGCTGCATCAATCATCGGTGTGATAACTTCATAATCAGAGTGTTTTAGCTTGCCCGTTGCCTTTAAAGTGATGAAAAACTCACTTTCAACTCGTTCAATACCAATTGAAAAACCATGTGTAATAGTAGTCATGACTGCCTCCCTATAAAGTTAGGTTAAGTCCAATTTAATGCCATAAAAAAACCAACTTGCTGTATCAAGCTAATCAGGGCTTATATTCTTCGACCAAACTGAAACGGCAAATACTCCAAATCAAGCTTGCGGCCCGCTTGATTTCTATCTCTACTACCTAAGAATCCTGATCCACCGCCAAATGCTCAGAACATCTGCAAGAGCACCAGCAACATAAGTAAATGCACATGCCTTTAAAACCTGTCTCACAGCAGGCAAATATTCTGTTGGCACATAACCTTCACTTAATATAGGCAAAGCCTTATCAAAACTAGCGTCAAACTCTTCCGGCAAGACCATTGCATGAAAAACAACAGAAGCCAGCATAGTAATTACACCAACCATAATGATAAAAATCATCAATGTATGACTACGAGAAACTAAGCCCGCTATTGGCACAGTGGCCATAAGAGATATGCCTATATTTTGTACCATCTTCGCAGGCACGGCATACCTATCTCGAAGCTGACTAACCGGTTCTTTTTTAATATGCTGGATTGCATGGCCAACTTCATGTGCCGCAATGGCAACAGCAGAGAGTGACTTTCCGCCATAAACCTCAGGAGACAAACCCACAACTTTCTCAGTTGGCGAATAATAATCTTCACCTGCTCGAGTTTCTTTAACCGTGACACCGTCCAGTTTAAATCGCTCAATCAAATGCAATGCTAACTCGGATCCAGTACCAGGCATTCCATCAAGGTTTCTACTATGTTTATGAATAACATGTTTAACCCAAACCTGGGGTGCATATACCAGAGCAATAAGAGCAACGACAACAACTAGATAAATCATTAACTTTTAGCTTTCCGGTTATTCAACAGTTTGTCTTTGGCATCAAGAGATCGCTTAGTTTGTGCGACATCAAATGAAATCTTTTTGCCAAAAGAAATTGTTCCATTATTTCAGTTATTAAATCGCGAATCTATTAAAAGTGACGGATGGATTAATATTTGAAAGTATTATGCAAAATCAATGTGAGTATAAGTGTTGTTATGAAACCCAGTCACTTTCATTGAGACTGTAAATTAGATTGTATACCTGCTTATCAATTAAGCTCCTTAAAGGAAAACGTCACCTTTTATCACAATATTTTTCACTCAACAGAAGTGAGTAGATATGTCTTACCGTTTGCTCAATCATGCTTACTCATGGCTCATAACGTCTAAATCAGCCGGCCGAAAAAGCAGAGCGAAGCGACGCTTTTGAAGGTCGGCAGAATTTTCTTGTTATACGCTTTCATTTAATTCACTGAAATCATTGGCGGCAAATTCAATTAAAGGGAAGCGTCCTCTTTAGGTTCTAATCCTCATCTGTTAACCATTGCAAACCAACATCACGCTGGTTAAATATTTTAATGGTACAACTGATATCTCTTTGTATAGAAATCAAACCTTGGGTAACTTTCACAGTCATATCGTTATACGCAAGTACAGCGATAGCGCGAAATTCAGGAAGTGTCCACAAATGACGTTGGGCATCAAACGTATAGGTGTAGGAATTTTTCTTATTTATTAATATGGAGAAAGGATGACTCATTTCTTTAAGGAGAAAATCATGATATTCACTAACCATTGTTAAAGTAATTTCAATCCCTTCATTGACAATTACCTCTGCAATGTCGTCTGCGAGAATATGTATTTGAGCGAATGATAAAGTGTGCGTATTCATTTGGTCGACCTAATATTATTATTTTTGTAATTAAATCTAACTCATCATGCTTTTATTCTTTATGCTTGCATCCTGCTAGCTGACATCTAACGCCGAAAACCACCCTGCCTACATCATAGTTTTATAGTTTATGCACCACTATCACATTACAACCTTCGACCAAACTGAAGTGGCATATACACTAGCATAAGTAGAAATAATGCACTACCAGCCAACCATGGCGAGAAGTCATAATTCACTTGTTGGTCTCTGGTTTTTGCTGTTTTTCTTAAGGTTTTAATTAAGGTTTTCGATTTTTCTGGTGAAGCGATGTAGTCAAAGTCAACCATGGCTGCCAAGCCTTCCAAGTGCGGTTTTTTCTGTGATGATAAATGTTCCGTCCGTGGCCGCTGATCCAGATCAGCACGGCCAGAAAGGTAGACATCACGATGTAATACATCATTAACACCCCAAAACCCGATTGACTTCCCTTCGGCATCACGTCTAGGAATCGGTAATAAATCTTCCCCACCGACACCGACAAATACGCCTGATATTGCACCTGGCTCCCCCCTAAACTTGGGAAATAAGGTGTCATGAATAGGCGGAGCTTCATGTCCATCGGTGACAAATACAATGCTGGGCTCAGGTTTAATTAAATTCGCCGATTTTATGGCAGTAAACACCGCTTTAGAAACTTCACTTGATTGTGCCCACGACATGGTGCCATCTATCTGGGTGAGCATCTGGGTTATGTCATGGTAGTTTTGGCACACTTCTACCGGATTCATCAAGATCAAACTACGACTTTCACTAAACACTGCCAAACCTGCATGGGTGCCGCAAGGTAAAGCCGCTAAGGTGTCATGGGTATAAGCTTTGGCCCATTCAATGCGTGTAATCGTATCATCAGCTAAGGGGGCATCTTGCACATTCATGCTTTGAGTAATATCAATAACAAATAATAGATCCATCACTTTAATGGTACGTTCCACTTTCGGTAACCATAAGGCAGCCATGAGCAATAACAAGGCGACGACCATGGTGGCCGATGACAGCATAATTCGGCTTTGATGGGTTAACTTCATGGTAGTTCGACTTTAAAGCCTACTGATTCAATTGATTTCGACATATTAATTATCGGCTTATCAAACAAACCATCGCCCTCAGGTTCTTCAGGCACGATATTTAAGGCAATTTCAAGGTTATAACGTGCATCCCATAGCTCCGGATTTATCAATAAAGCTGTTCGATAGTCTTGTTTGGCCAGCTCTATCAATGGAATTATTTTTGAATCTTCTGCTTGCAGTGCTTGAGCTTGGCGTAAATTAACATTGCCTCGGTTGTAATGCGCTGAGGCCTTTAATATTTCATCATCCGTAGTGTTCGCATGGGTCAACAAGTTTAACGCTTGTTGTTTTTTACCTTGCTCTATTGCATAAAAGGCTTGGGCAAACTGTCCATATGACTCCTTGGGCACGTCGTCTGTTAACTCAGAGTTTGCAATAAACTCGTTAAGTTTTTGTGTCTGCCATAGCTGCGTTGCCGTCGTAAAGGCAAAAAATACGGCTGCGACAATGATCAGTACCAAGGCACCATGTATTAGATGTAACAATTTATTCATGTGCTTTTCTCACTCCCCATGCTGAATACACGTGTGCCATCACCAATAACAGCAAGGCGATCATCGCCAGCCAATAAAACGGTTGATGTTTTTGTTCACGCGGTAGTGTTTCTTCAACAATTAATGTTTGATATTGCTGTCGGTCAATTTCATCCATGGCTTTAGCAAATTCACCCAAGGATTTCGCTTCAAACGCATGATATGGCGTGCCCATGCTCTCAAAAAACGAATGTAATTTACGTTCTGGCAAATCCTGCCAGAGATAACTATCCTCACCGCCTTCGCCCAAGGTAACGCCATGGGTGGCACTCATGTAAATCCAATTAATAGTTAAATTCATCTTCTTATATAACGTTTTGATCTGCTTTTTGGCATCGTCAGTTAACAGCTGACCGCCATCTGATACCAACAATACAATGCGTGAGCCACGATAGGTCTGCTCTTCAAACATCTCAGCTGCTTTAATCAATGCATCCGACATATTGGTATCTTTTAGTCCCTTACCCAAGGCATTGGCGTTAATAGTCGCCAACACCGACTCTTTGTTATAGGTCAACGGCAATAACTTGATCGCTTGAGAGCTGAATAAAACAAATCCAAAACGGTCATCCGGTCTTTTTTTAACAAACTCGGTTAAATAACTTTTCGCCACTCGCCGCTTACTGTCTTTGTTACCAACACTCACTAAGGCTGCCTGTGTTTTCACTGCAAAGGCATCGTCCATGCTTCGACTACGATCCAGCAATAAAACAATTTCAGCGCCTTCGCCTACCCGTTCAACTTTCTTTTCTGGCTCATAGGGCCCAGCTAACGCCAAAACTATTGAGGCTAAGACTATCGATGCTAATGTTTTTAGAGTAAGTCCAATGACCTTCGACAATGGGTCAACAGGTACAATATCACCCCATGCAATGGTTTTTTCCTGATTGTGATTTATCCACGGTAAAACAATGATCGGTAACAATAAAAACAAATAGGGCTGTGACCATTGAAGGTCAAAAAAACTCATGCCAGCTTCTCCTTAGAACGACACGCTTTCGCCAATTTCACGATCTCAGCCAATGCTGGCTCTTGCCCAGCTTCTTTAGTAAAGAAGTGGCCTGCTGATGTTAAATAGAACTGTTCGATCTCGGTTTCCAATGATGATAACCACGGCGACATTTCAAATAACTGGGCTAATTCTTTATGCACCAAAATCGTACCCGCAGTATTGTTAAACGCTGCATGTAAAATTCTGGTGGGTTGATTTTTATCTTTTGAACGCTTCCAACGCAGACGTGATAACTCATGCACTGCTTGGGCAAAAGGTTGACGGTTTTTTGGTTTCCACCCAAAGTGCCACATCACTAAGATCACACTCACACAGACAGCCACCACCACTGCCGTTTTTAGTCGCTGCTCAAAGGCATCCGTTGGAAGATAGATAGGCGCATGATCAGCTTTTAAGGTTAATTGCTCATTTTCTTTTAAACTTAATAACGGACCTATCGATATATCAACACTAGGCAATGTGATGATATTGCCCTTGTCATCAGAAATTTCATATATTGGCGTTTCAATGACGGTATTTTCTTTAGGCACATTGACCACTTGGTAGCGAAATTCCAAAGTATCATCGACCAACTGAAGATGTTTAAGATATAACCATGTACCAAAGCGCCTACCAGTCTGTGGCAAGGAATTCAGATCAAGATTGCCGTGCTCATCAGGCAAGCTCACCGTCGCAATAACTTCATCACCCAATAACAATCCCCAAGCACGGTCTACTGTAGTGGTTGCTGACTGCCCAGCATAACTTGTTGCTGAAACCAGACTAAACAGCAAAACGATCACACATTTCATTATTATGTTTGTCATCTTAAGATTTTTTCATACCCATAAAATACTGTGTAAGTTGTTGGTTGGTCACCTCACCCTCAACAAAAAGAGGTCGAATTCGGTGACGCATAAAACACGCTGATAATTGTTCAAAATGTTCATCCATCGATGTTTGCCAGCGTTTTTTCATCGATGGTCGCATCCAAATTGTCCGATGTTGTCCCGTTTCAGCATCACGCATTTCTGTCCATCCCGCATGTGACGGCAAATGGTCAACATCATCATGGCTCCACACAATCGGCACCACCGTGTAGTGAGCCAATTTCCGTAATGTTTTTTCAATGATGCTCAAGTCACAACAAAAATCCGATGCCAAAAACACCAAGGCATGGTTACTGGTGATCATATTAGCGGCTTGCACGAGGCCATCAGCACCTGGTGCCGTTGCAGCAGCTGCATCTTGAATCATATCGGCAGCAATCAACGGCATACTGCGTTGACGTGTAGGCATGATCGACACATCTTGTCGCCATTGAGCATCAAAACCCGCCATGGCAAACCGGTCACCTAAACCAATCGCAGAATGAGCAATCATATGAGCCAAATTAGCTAAACGTGCGTGATTAACATTAGACACAGCCATCGACTTAGACATATCCGCCAGCAACCATAAGGTAATGGACGATCGCTGTTGATAACGTCGCACTAACCAGCGGTCATTGCCTGAGATACTGCCATTCGCCATATTATTTTTTATACTGGCTCGAATATCTAGGCGTCGCGGATCGGGGTAGTCGAATAGATCAGCAAAGCCAGCAAAACGATCACCGGTGCCTAACGATGAACCACTATGTGCTCCAGGCACATGGCCATACACATTATGCGGATAACGATAATTAAACTCGTTGTGTGTTAACTCACTCACGTCTTGTACCTATCTTATGGTGTCGAGATATGATCGCGTAAAGCTTGCACAAACTGCGGCATGATCGTCTCACGTCGACTTTCATATACTGGCGACAGGAAGATACGGTGAGTAAGTGCAGGTAACAAAACCGTATGAATATCATCAGGAAGCACATGATCTCGACCTTCTAACCAAGCACACACTTTTGCTGCACGTACCATGGAAGACATACCACGCACGCTGGCACCAGCAACCACAAGATCTTCCATATACACATCTGGAATTTCAATATTCAGCTCATGCGGTTTCCAAGTGGCATCCCACAAATTCACCACATAGTTTTCAATTTCTTCTGATACAAAAATCGTATTCTGAATCGTGCGATCTAAGCCATTTAATTCAGTAAAATCCAATAAAGGTTCTGACAATGTTGATAACAAGTCTTCAACGTTATGGAACATCGGATCAAAGATTAATTTACGACGAATAGCAGCATCACTTGGACGATCAATCGAAATTTCAAAAAGGAAGCGATCTCGAGCAGCCGCACTCAATTCAAAGGTTTCTTCTTTCTCAACCGCATTACGATCGGCAAACACAACCATATGAGGGAAGGTAAACTCTCGGCCAAAGGCTTCAGCACTATGCTCGGCCATTGCACGCAATAACAAAGACTGGACTTGAGGGCGTGCACGGTTAATTTCGTTAAAGAAGAAAACGGCTGTCTCTTCACCATGGGCAATGAGTGGACCGGGATCAATCACCGGCTTACCGTCACCGTCTACCCACGCACTATAAAGCAAGTCATTGGGCATCAAATCAACACTGCCTTCGATACGGCCAAATGCCCCACCCAAGGCTTTTGAAAAGGCACGTAGCAATGTGGTTTTACCAACACCCACACCACCTTCTAATAACACATGGCCTCGAGCATGTAATGCAATCAAGATTAAGCGTATTGCTTGTTCTTGGCCTACGACAACCTGATTAACCACTTTTTCTAAGGCTAAGGCATGTTCACGTGATGATAGAAGCTGTGACTCTGTCATTACATCTTTCCTATCTATTTTCTCGATTGAATTCATTATTTCTATACACTTAAATAATGTTGAACAAAGGTATAAGCGAGCCAGACAAAACCGGTAGTCGTGATAACAAAACTTATCGCTGAAAACACTTTCCAGAACATTTTGTCCCAAAACGCTTCATCTAATGACGCCACCACAAAAATACTTGGATTCGTAAACCCTCCGATTGCCACACACCAACAAGCGATGATCGGTAAATTAACACCACTCGCACCTATTGCATAAAAAGCAGCACCAAAACCACCCATCAAAGCGTAATCAACATGTGCTCGGATAAACGTAGCGTAATCAAACTTGCCGTCTAGACCAGGGATTGGAAACCAGCGTGCAAACGCCATTGTCCATGCCCCTATAATTAACGCCATCATGCACGCTGCTGCGCCTACTAATAAAATTTCCATCTTATCTCACCTCTTTAAAGTTTGAGTTGAACACCAAAGAACTCTGTTTTGTTTGAGTGATCAATCAAATTGCTAATGCCAGCAAACGACACTCAAAAATAACTTACGCTTATAGTAGACCAATAAACACGGGCAAATTTCCCGACATGCTTTGAAGTCATTTACAATTGGATATATACGCATACACTAAGTCCAACTTTATCAATGCATTAAGCATTAAGGTTTGTTAATGAATCTGCAATTATCACTTATCATTCGCATAGTTCTCGTCGCATTTATCTGCCTCGTGGCTAATGCAGCCTATGTGCTGTATCAGAATGATCAGCATGCAAAAAAACAGGCAATTGATACAACTCAACGCATTGAAAAAGCCATACAAACTCAACTACAACGTATCTACGATGGCCATGACCATTCCACTAACTTTCCTGACTCTGCGCTTTGGCAAAGCATTAATGGTTTGCCCGGATCATGTATTCAATTTGAATCGATTAGCAGCAGTCGTCAGCGTTTTGTCTGTAATGAAGCATCGATAGATAATCAAACTTGGCCCACATGGTTTGGCAACATCTATCAACATGCCTTTAACCCCGAGTTTGAAGTTGAAAAAGAAGTGGTGTTCCAAGCTTTAAGTTTTGGCTCGGTTATCGTCACCCTCAATCAACAGATTGAAATAAGTCGAGCGTGGAAAAACCTACAAGGTTTGATGGGCTTAACGATCATGACGGTGTTCGCGTTATCCATTTTATTTTTCTTCACCGTTAGCCGCATTTTAAAACCGGCAAAAATCATTGTCCGTGGCCTCGAAAGCATGCGTGATGGTCAACTTGAAACTCGTATCCCTTCCTTCGAAGTCAACGAATGGAAACGTACCAGCGATGCCATTAATCAACTTGCAGTCAGCCAACAACAAATCATGGCTAACAACAAACAATTAGCCTTAAAGTTGATGAATGCTCAAGAAGAAGAGCATCGTTATATTTCACGTGAATTACATGATGAATTCGGCCAATGTTTAGCAGGAATCAATGCGGTGACTGCCTCCATCAATCAAACAGCCAAAACACAGTGCCCAGACATTGTTGAAGAAGTTAATTCGGTTAGCAACATCACCAGCCATATGATGGACGTATTACGCAGTATGTTAACTCGACTCCGTCCTGCCGAAGTGGATGACTTTGGTTTGACCGCTAGCCTGAAAAAACTGGTCTCTAGCTGGAATAATCGCACCCATGGTGAAACGAACTATCAATTAAACATTACAGGTGACATTGAAAACCTGCCCGAACCGTTGCCGGTCAATATTTATCGCATGGTGCAAGAATGCCTAACCAATATCGCCAAACATGCTCAAGCTTCTGCTGCTGAAGTCATCATTAATCACCATGATAATCACACCCTTGAACTCATCATTAGAGATGATGGCACGGCTGAAACTAATGCATTAGAAAGTAGCATGGGAGTGGGATTGTTAGGTCTTAGAGAGCGTGTTTCAGCCTTAGGTGGCAAGCTTGATATTGAGTCAGCCCAAGATGATGGTGTGACAGTGACTATATCTTTACCCGTGCAAACAAGTGAGAGCTTAACGAATGACTAGTTCAACGACAAACATCACTATTCTGCTGGTTGATGATCACGCCATCGTACGTGAAGGTTATCGTTCTCTTTTGCAAAAACAAGACCGGATGGAGGTCGTTGCTGAAGCTAATGATGGTCATCAAGCCTATTTGAAATATCGTGAGTTTGAGCCCGATATCGTCATTATGGATATCACTATGCCGGGGCAAAGTGGTTTGGAAGCAATTTCACGGATTAGACAAGTAAACTCGGAAGCAAAAATTCTTGTGTTTAGCATGCATCAAAACCCCAGCTTTGCCATTCAAGCAACACGTGCTGGTGCTTATGGTTATGTTACTAAAAGCAGCGATCCTGAAGTATTGATTCGTGCAATCCACGATGTTTATCAAGGTCAACACTCTTTAAGCGCTGATATCGCTCAAGCCTTAGCCTTAGAAAAGTTGGGCACCGATAGTACCGCCTTGGAACAACTCACCGTAAGAGAGTTTGAAATATTTCGGATGTTGGTCGAAGCTCATTCAAGCCAAGATATTGCTGAAACCTTAAACATCAGCCCTAAAACAGTTTCAAACACGCATTACATTATTAAGAAGAAACTCGGTGTTGATAGTGATATTGAGCTGACTCGATTAGCCATCAAGCTCAACCTACTCAACTTATTAGATCTAGTTGAGGCAAACGGCAGTTCACCTCAACCAGATTAATACCCTACCTAACTAGGCAGCTTGCCTAATTAAATAATCAAACGCTCCCAAGGCTGACTTTGCCCCATCCCCCATCGCAATAATGATCTGCTTATAAGGGATAGTGGTGACATCACCAGCAGCAAACACACCCGGCATTGAAGTTTGACCACGTGCATCCACTTCGATTTCACCATATTGGCTTAAATCAACGGTGCCTTTTAACCAATCGGTATTTGGCAATAAACCAATTTGAACAAACACGGCTGCCAATTCAATCTGTTTTATTTCATCGGTCAAACGATCTTTATATTCAAGACCGGTCACTTTCTTACCATCTCCTACTACCTCAGTAGATTGAGCATTGGTTATCACAGTCACATTTGGCAAGCTGTGTAACTTGTTCTGTAACACCGCATCAGCACGTAATTCATCGTTAAACTCCAACAAGGTCACATGATTAACGATGCCAGCTAAATCAATCGCAGCTTCTACACCAGAGTTACCGCCACCAACAACAGACACATCTTTGCCTTTGAACAATGGCCCATCACAGTGTGGACAATAAGCCACGCCATGACCTCGATATTGCTGTTCACCAGGAATGTTCATCTCTCTCCAGCGTGCACCGGTAGAAATGATCACCGTTTTACTCTGCAATACCGCCCCACTCTCTAACTCAATATCAATAACGCCAGCATTTGAATTTAACGATTTAGCACGTTGCAAATCCATAATATCGATATCGTATTCTTTAACATGCTCCTCAAGTGCCGAAACCAACTTCGGCCCTTCTGTCGCTTTAACCGAAATGAAGTTTTCTATCGACATGGTATCCATCACCTGACCACCAAAACGTTCGGCCACGATACCTGTTCGTATACCTTTTCGTGCCGTGTAAACAGATGCCGACGCCCCAGCTGGACCACCACCAATCACCAATACATCAAATTGATCTTTTTGATTAATGCTTTCAGCTTCACGAGCCACTGCACCTGTATCTAACTTGGCAATGATTTCAGCCAACACCATACGGCCTTGGCCAAATAACTCACCATTTAAATACACACTAGGCACAGACATGATCTGCCGTTCATCCACTTCATCTTGATACAAAGCCCCATCAATCATCACATGACTAATATTTGGGTTAAGCACCGACAACAAATTCAAGGCCTGAACTACTTCAGGACAGTTCTGACACGACAAGGAGACATACGTCTCGAACTGGTAAGTGCCTTCTAAAGCTTTAATTTGTTCAATGGTCTCTGGCTCAACCTTAGTTGGGTGTCCACCGACATGTAATAACGCCAATACTAAAGAGGTAAATTCATGCCCCATTGGAATACCAGCAAATCGAATGTTTTCTTGGCCGTCAGCTTGGCTAATTGAAAATGACGGTGTACGTTCATTGTCATCTGTCGTTTCAATCAAGGTGATATGGTCAGACATGCCAGCTATTTCTTGTAATAACTCTCTCATTTCTTGAGATTTATCACTTCCATCTAGCGAAGCAACCAACTTAATAGCACGAGTGACATTGCCTAAGTACGTTTTTAATTGTGCTGCAATATTTGCTTCTAACATAACGATGTACCTTTATTCCAATAGGTTAAATTGAAACCTGCCCGAGCCATCTCAGGCAGGTTACTTTTACTTAAATCTTGCCAACAAGATCTAATGACGGTGCTAATGTTTCTTCACCTGGCTGCCATGCTGCAGGACAAACTTCGCCATCGTGCTCTGCTACATATTGAGCAGCTTGAACCTTACGAACCAATTCCTTAGCATCTCGTCCAATACCAAGATCATGTACTTCAGCGACTTTGATATTGCCTTCAGGGTCAATGACGAATGTACCGCGTAACGCTAGGCCTTCTTCTTCAATCATCACATCAAAGTTACGGCTGATAGTGCCAGTCGGATCGCCAATCATTGGGTAGTTAATCTTCTTAATAGTATCCGATGTGTCATGCCATGCTTTATGGGTGAAATGGGTATCTGTTGATACTGAATACACTTCCACACCTAACTCTTGAAGTTTTGCATAGTGGTCAGCCAAATCGCCTAACTCAGTCGGGCAAACAAAAGTGAAGTCCGCTGGGTAGAAAAAGAAGATTGACCATTTACCTTTTACATCTTCATCAGTAACAGGAATAAATTCACCGTTATGAAATGCTGTTGCATTAAATGGTTTGATTTGTGTATTAATAATTGAAGCCATTTTTAA